>Ga0210044_10001811_pt1 | contig 32452 bp, 26 predicted proteins | sample CryGey13umfilter_2_FD_183959 | JGI IMG/M metagenome (GOLD analysis project Ga0210044, IMG submission 183959) | Groundwater microbial communities from aquifer in Utah, USA - Crystal Geyser 4/9/14 3 um filter (SPAdes) (version 2) | ecosystem: Environmental > Aquatic > Deep subsurface >...
CTCACGCCAACCCGCGCACGCAAACGAAAACGAACTGCGAAAAACTCTGCCGTTCTCAGCACTCTCGCAAAGCAAGAAGGGCACTGCCTTTCCGAAACACTTTCGCGCGAAACAAGAAGCGAGCCTGCCCTCTTGGCCGAGGCGCACGCTAGCTGGCTCGGATGTGCAGGATGTCGCCGTCTTGGGTGATGTACTCTTTGCCTTTGAGGCTGAACTTACCGGCCTCTTTGACCTTGGCCTCGCTGCCGAGCTCGATCAGGTCGGCACACGTCATGTGTTCGGCGCGGATGAAGCGCTTGGAGAGGTCCGTGTGGATCTTCCCTGCAGAGGTCTGGGCGTTGGCGCCGCGTTGAACGGTCCAGGCCCGAACCTCGTCCTCACCGACGGTGAAGAAGCTGATCAGGTCCAGGCTCTTGTATGCCGCCCTAATGAAGCGGTCTCGGGCTGTTCCTTGGATGCCGATTTCGGCGAGGAAGGCGAGCTGCTCCTCGGGGTCGAGCTCGGCGATTTCGGCCTCCAACTTGGCCGAGAGGGCGAAGATCGGCGCCTCGAAGGAGCTCAGGGGCTCAATCAGTTCGCTGGCGGAGTCGTGATCCGCTTTATCTTCTGGGGTGTTGAGCACGACCAGGACAGGTTTGAGCGTCAACAGTCTGAACCCGGTGAGCAGCTCGAGGGACTGTTCAGAGAGCTCGAGGGTGCTCAGCCATTGTTCGGCCTCTAGGGTGGCGAAGAGCTGCTCGAAGAGGTCTCTCTCGGTGCCTTTGGCCGCCTCTTTCCGGAGTCGCATGACCTTCTTCTCGACGACGGTATAGTCGGCGAGGAGAAGCTCAGCCAGCATACCACCGATCTCTGAGGCGGGGTCGATGGGGGCGTTGATGTAAGGGTTGTCAAAGGCCCGCGCGACGATGACGAGGAGGTCCATCTCTCGCATTTTGGCGATGGAGTTGGCGTCAAATCCGCCACCAGAGCCGGGGGCTTGTCCGGGCAGGTCCGCGAGTTGGATCGAGGCGTAGATGGTCTTCTTGGGTTGATACATCAGCGACAGCTTGTCGATGCGAGCATCGGGAACCTGGACCTCTCGCAGGTTGATGCGACCGGCCTTGCCAGGGGCTACGTCTCCGCCGATGCCGGCGAGGGCGTTGAAGATCGTGGTTTTTCCCGAACCGGCGAAGCCGATGATGCCAACTCTCATTAGACGTCTCTTGCTGAAGGGATCGAGCTCGTTGCCGCGTGACCAACCGAGGTGATCGGTGTACGTCGAGCGGGCGGCATGATAGGGACGGGGCAGTTGAGGTGCAAGCACTTTAGATTTCTTGCTTCGCTTGCCACGAATCGATTTTCGTTTCATTTCCAATCGCTTGCGGTGCGAAAATCGGCCGTCTGCTCGGCGATCCCCCGCCCGGTTCCGACCGATGCACCCGTTGCGGCTGCGCCCGCCTCCTGCCTCGATGGATATCCAGACTCAAAGCTCATTGCTGTCCGCGATCGTGTGTTTGGCCATCGCGATCAGCATCCAGATTCGCGGTCGCCGAAGCCGTCTGCACCTCTATTTTGTGCTGCTCAACACGGTCCTGGCGGTGTGGAACCTGGGTTTTTTCCTGCAGCAGGTGAGTGACCCAGCGATGGGTTTCCGTATCGCGATGTTGGCCGCGTTAGCGATTCCGTGGTGCGCCATGAAGTTCTTCGCGACCTTCTTGGGCACGGCGACGAAGCTGACCGGAGTGGTAACGAACACCACAGCCGTCGTGAGTTTGCTGTTGATGCCTGTGATCATCAGCCCGCTCTTCGACAATCGATGGGTCAATCTACTCGTTCTCGTCTATGTTTTCGCGGTGCTCTACCTGTGCATGTTTTTAATCTACAAGAGACTGGGCGCGACCGAGAGCCGTGTGGAGTCGGCTCGGCTCTGGTACCTCGTCATTGGTGGGTTGGTCGCGATCACGTTCAGTCTCACCGACTACCTGCCGAAAATCGACGTCTTCTTTCCCACGGTGGGCACGGTGTTCACCGTGATCTTCATGTTCTTCTTGAGCCAGATCTTGGTGCAATATCGGCTCCTAGATCTGACCGAGTTCTTCGGCAAGATCGCGGTCCTGGGCTCCTTGGTCAGCCTCTTGGCGGCGATCTATGGGCTTCTCATCTACTTCGTCGGAGACCAGCCAGGGACGCTCTTTTTTACCAGCCTCGTGGCCTCCTTCGTGGTGCTGATCCTCTTCGAACCTCTGCGCATCTTCGTCGAGGCCAAGATCGCTCGGTACAACTTGCGGGAGCGGTTCGACTTCGGTCGGCAGATGGCCAAGCTGCGACGTGAGATGGCCAACGTGCTCGAGCTCGGCCAGATGGTGACACTGATCTTCGGCCGTTTCGAGAACATGCGGCGCATCACGCACGCCGCCCTCTATCTCCTCGAGGGCGACGCGCAGAACTACAAGTGCATCGGGCATGTCGGCCCGCAGCCCAAGAGCATGTTGGACGCCGTCTCGAGTCGGGACTTTGTCGACCGACTGCGGGATGGCGAAACTCTGGTCCGGGAGGCCATCGAGGACGACATCCACGAGCTGCGGGAGTTGGGCTCGTCCCAAGAGAACGAGAACGCGGCGGAAGGGTTGGGCCAGTTGGCCAAACTCGAAGGGCTGATGGACCTTCTGGACGAGATCAAGGCGGGTGTCGTCTTTCCGATCCTGAGCGACCGCCGGCTGATCGGCTTCTTGACGTTGTGGGACGCCAGAGTCCGTGAAGCCTACCTGCAGGACGAGCTCAACGCGGTGCAGCAAGTCGCGAACCAGATCGCCATCGTCGTAGAGAACTCCAAGCTCGTCGAGAAGCTCCAAGAGCGAGACCGGCTCGCCGCGCTGGGCGAGATGGCGGCGGGTCTCGCCCACGAGATCCGCAATCCCCTCGGGGCCATCAAGGGAGCGGCCCAGCTCCTGCAGATGGACGATGCCGCAGACAACGAATCGGCCGAGTTTCTTCAGGTCATCATCGAGGAGGTCAATCGGCTCAATAACGTCGTCAGCCAGTTCCTCGACTATGCCCGCTCCGAACGCACTTCCAGCGAGAACCTGGACATCAACCCCTGCATCGAACGAACCGTGCAATTGGTCCGTAACAAAGCCGAAGAGGGAATGGTCGAGGTCAAGACGCGCTTTGCCACTCATCTCCCTCAAGTCAGAGGGGATACCGAACGCTTGACGCAAGTCTTTCTCAACCTAGCCCTCAACGCGATCGATGCCATGGCTCACTCAGAGAACAAGGTTCTCACTCTCAGCTCGGCGCTGGGCCGCCGCAAGGAGCCCGGTCTCGGGGGCACTTTGGTCCGGGACGTCGTGGAGATTCGCTTCGAGGACACTGGCCGAGGCATGACGGTAGAGGAGCTGCGCAACATCTTCATCCCGTTCTACACGACCAAGCAGACTGGCACTGGGCTCGGGCTGCCCATCTGCCAGCGGCTCGTGCGCAGCTTTGGTGGCGCCTTGAGTGTAACCAGCCAACCCGGCGTCGGCACTGTATTCACGGTTCAACTCCCCATTGTTGGGGAGGAAGCCATCACGGGCTCGACTTTGAAGAGAGAGCGGAGGTCGGACAGTAAGACCAGCGAAGCAAACCTAGCCATAGCCCGAAACACGGACAGCGAGGGTCCGGGCCGAGAGACGGAGGAAACTTGAGCTCAAATTCCCTCATGTGTCCCAACGCTTTGCGTCGGCCGCTTGCTCACCGAGCCGATGTGTTTAGCATCGGCCGACGCTCAGCTTCCTGAGGTGGTTCTTCCAACAACTTCCCACTTAACCTTCAGATATTCGGCGCCCTCGGACTTGCACTGCCAAACACGGTGGGACGGCCTAAACAGTGGCCAAGAGGAAATCAAATGAGTGATCAAGAGACTGGTTCGGAGGACGAGGTCGTCAGACTTCCGATTCTCCCTTTGAGAAACACGGTCCTCTTCCCGCAGGTGGTGATTCCACTCGCGGTTGGGAGACCCAAATCGGTGCGGCTGATCGAAGAGGCCGTCTCGAGAGAGCTGCCGATCGCGATCATCACCCAGAAGGTCGGCCAGATCGACGATCCCTCCGAGAAAGACCTCTACACGTACGGGACCAGCGCCCGCATCATCAAAGTCGTCAAGATCGCCAGCGACAACTACTCGGTGATCATCCAAGGCAACGAGCGCATCCGGCTCAAGGCCTTCCATGACGACGAAGACTACCTGCGCGGCGACTTCGAAATCCTTCGCGAGGAGACGGAACGAGATGTCGAGGTTGACGCCCTCTTCCGTAACCTCAAGAAGACCGCCAAGCAGGTCGTGAAGTTCATCCCAGAGATGCCGAAAGAAGCCTCGCAGATGGTCGATGGCGTCAACGATCCCGGCCAGCTCTGCGACTTTGTGGCCGCCAACATGGAGGTCTCGATCGAGGAGAAGCAACAGATCCTCGAGACCATCGACCTCAAGAGTCGCCTGGAGCAGGTCGTCAAGTTCCTCGCCAGACAGCTCGAGGTCTTGCGCGTCTCGGACCGCATCCAGAGTCAAATCAAGGAGGAGATCGACAAGAGCCAGCGGGAGTACTACCTGCGTCAGCAGCTCAAGGCGATCAAAGAGCAGCTCGGTGAAATGGACGGCGACAGCGGAGACCTCGACGACCTCGCAGAGAAAGTCGAGACGCTCAGCCTCCCGGACGAGGTGCGCGAGGCGGCCCGCAAACAGCTCAAGCGTTTGCGGATGATGCAGCCCGCTTCCAGCGAATATGGCGTGACCCGCACGTACATCGAGACTCTTGTCGATGTGCCCTGGGAGGTCACGACCGTCGACAACCTCAGCGTAAACAACGCTCGCATCATCTTGGACGAGGACCACTACGGCCTCGATAAGGTGAAGAAGCGCATCGTCGAGTACCTCGCCGTTCGCAAGCTCAAGGACGACATGAAGGGGCCGATCCTCTGCCTCGTCGGCCCCCCTGGCGTCGGCAAGACCAGTCTCGGACGCTCAGTCGCTCGAGCCCTTGGTCGCAAGTTCTTTCGCATCAGCCTCGGTGGCGTCCACGACGAGGCCGAGATCCGTGGCCACCGACGGACCTACGTCGGCGCCTTGCCCGGCCGCATTATTCAAGCGCTGCGCAAGGTCGGAACCGCAAACCCGGTCATCATGCTCGACGAGGTCGATAAGATCGGGCGCGATTTCCGAGGCGACCCCTCCTCGGCGCTCCTCGAGGTGCTCGACTCCGAGCAGAACAACAGCTTCAGCGACCACTACATCGAGCTGCCAACCGATCTCTCCCGCATCCTCTTCGTCGCGACGGCCAATCAGCTCGACACGGTCTCCGCGCCGTTGCTCGACCGTATGGAGGTCATCGAGATCCCGGGCTACACGGACCACGACAAGAAGTTCATCGCTCAAGACTTCCTGATTCCAAAGCAGCTCGCGGCCCACGGCATCTCGTCGGACAACTTGGAGTTCAGCGTCGATGCCCTCAAGGCCATCATCAACAGCCACACCCGTGAAGCGGGCGTGCGCTCCCTAGAGCACCGCATCGCGGACGTCTGCCGAGGCGTCGCTGTACAGGTCGCCGAAGCCGAGGAACAAGAGGAGAAGGTCCCGACCCGAGTCGTCGTCGACGAAGAGAAGCTCATGGATTACCTCGGGCCACATCGCTACCAGTACGAAGTCGCCGAGCGCACCTCGCAACCTGGTGTCGCGACCGGTCTGGCCTGGACCGCTGCTGGCGGTGACATCCTCTTCATCGAGGTCACCAAGATGCCAGGAAAGGGCGAGCTGGTGATCACTGGCAAGCTCGGAGACGTCATGCAGGAGTCCATCCGTGCAGCGCTCTCCTACATCCGCAGTCGATGCGACACCTTCGGCCTCGATCCCGACTTCAACCGCAAGATCGACGTCCATCTCCACGTTCCAGCGGGCGCGGTCCCGAAGGATGGTCCCAGCGCCGGCATCACCATCTTCACGGCGCTCCTGTCGCTCTTCCTCGACATCAAGGTTCGCCACGACGTCGCGATGACCGGCGAGATCACGCTGCGTGGCAATATCCTGCCCGTCGGCGGCATCAAGGAGAAGATCCTCGCGGCTCACCGCTCTGGCATCCGACGGGTGATCCTGCCCGAGCGCAACAAGCGCGACATCATCGAGATCAAGGACGACATCAAGACAGAGATGGAGTTCTACTTTGTCTCCAACATCAGCGAAGTTCCGCTTTTGGTCTTCGTCGACCCGCCGGATTTCACTGCGATCAAGACGCCTGCTGACTTGACGGGCGAGGTCACGCCGACTACGACGAAAGAGACCTCGGCCTAATCAGCGATAGATGACCGACGAATGAGGGGATACCTACACTGGCATCCCCTTATTCATTTGGCTCGATTGCTCGGCCTGCGTCCGCCACTCGTTGGAGTTTCTGGCGATGAGCGACAAACCAAAGACCTCGAGCTGTCCGATGTGTAAGAAGCCGGCCGAACGAGCGGGGAACCCGAGTTTCCCGTTCTGTTCCAGTCGCTGCCGGCATTTGGACCTGAGCAAATGGCTCGACGAGGACTACCGAGTCACGACCAACATCACCGACCGCTCGCTGCCTTCAGAAGAAGAGGACGAGTAGGCGCGAGCGTTTAGCGCTCGCCTGCGGCCACCTTCACTGGCGCGGCTTCGAGCCGCTCTTTCATCAAGGTGCACCCGAGCGCGTCGGATTGTGCCCGGGCGTCGCCGTCGAGTGTGGCTTCGAGCACAGCGGCGTCGACCTCGTCGTTGGCGAAGCTCAAGAGCCGGGCGCGAACGGTGTTCTGGTCGTAGCTTTCGACCAGGACGAGGTCCTGCGTGCCGTCTGGGCTCCGCCAGTGGCGTAGCAGCCGGGGACGCAAGGGCAGAACGACCTCGGTCTCTTCTCCGCCGGGCAACTTGATGACGAGCGCGCCCCCTTCTTCCTTGGCGGAGACACGGACCTCGCCACCGAACGCCAGCGCGGCCCGACTGCCTCGGCGACGGACACGATCGGTCTGTTCCCAGGTGCAAGAGGCGTCATCCGAGACGCTCTTGCGATCGTCAGGGGCGCTCACGAGTACCTTGTGGGGCGCCTCTTTGGCAGAGGCGGCCTCGAGCTTCGCGGTGCCAACGCTCGCCTCGGGGATGGACCCCAATACGCCCGAGGTCATCAGCCAGATGCTGGCCGCAAATGCGATTGTGGCGGCCAGGGCCCCGAAGAGGCCCGTGTGGCTGACCCTCGATGGGGCGACGAGGCGCTCTAACACTGGCAGGTCCTGAGTGCTGAAGACGGCTTCGAGGTGCGCAATGGTTCGTTGACCGCGAGGATCGGTGTTGACGAACGGCGCCGCGATGGGGCGGCCCAGAGGGACCGGCAACTCTTCGAGGTCTTGCGCAAACTCGATGTGGTTGGCCGACGAGCTTGCGACGATGGCTGACAGCGCGCTGGTGCTGGGTCGCTCCGAGCGGAGCGCCGTGCCACACACCGGGCAGGCTTCCAAGCCCAGCATCCGAGTGTTGCAGAGTGTACATCGTTCTTGGTCCAGTCGCCTCGCCATGGCCACCTCTCCTGCTCAAGGTGGTGAGTGCCATATCAAGTTCTAGGCCATCGCTGCAGCGGAAAGAGCTCGGAGACAGGGATGGCACAGAGCCGCGTAAGCACGTAGGAAGCGCGCAACAGCTGCCAAGATTGCTGCCCGCACCGGCCCCATTCCCGGAGAAGCGCGGCATGAAAGCCTCACCCGGCCGTGTCGCGCTGTGGCAGGCACGCCTCAATTACGCCCGTCGAGCTCACAGTCGCCAGGTTCGCTCTTCGCGAACCACTGGCGAATCCGCACCTGAGTGAGTATCAGTCGGTACGGAACATTGAGTTGGCCGCGACTCTGCGAGCAGAGGGTGGAGCGATGGAAGAAAGAGCCAGTAAGCCGAACGGAATCGCGGTGTTGATGGAGTTCCACAACACGGTCCGAGAGAAACTGAAGGAACTGCGCGCGATCGAGCAGATTCTCGTCGAGCGCGACCTGTCGTTGCAGCACGACGCGGTCGCCAAGGCGAGCGAGATCGCCGAGTACCTTCAATATCGCACGCCCGAACACGAGAAGGACGAGACGCAGACTCTCTTTCCGAAGGTCCTCGAGAAGCTTGCGCAGCTCGGTGAAGACGAGACCATGGTGGCGCAGTCGGTGACCCTCGCCTGTGACGAGCACACTGGCTTTCGCGAGCTGTGGAGCCAACTGCAGCACTGGCTTTGGATGATCACCACACCCGACGCTTTGGTGAGCCTAGAAGACTTCCACTTCGCCATCGGCGCAGTAGAGCGGCATATGCTGTTGCACTTCCAGCGGGAGGAGCAGCTCATTTTTAGAACAGCGGCGAAGGTTCTGAGCCACGATGAGCTGTCCGAGGTGGCACAAGCCATCTACGATCGTCGTGCGGCGGACATAGGCTGACTGCGAGGAGCTCTCATGGCACGACCGCTCGAAGGGCTCAGGGTGCTCGATTTCAGCCGGGTGCTCTCTGGTCCTTATGGCACCATGACCCTGGCGGATCTTGGTGCGGACGTGATCAAGGTGGAACACCCGGCTGAGGGCGATGACACCCGGAAGTTCGGACCGCCTTTCGTCGACAATCAGAGCACGTATTTCCTCTCGATCAACCGTGGCAAGCGCTCTGTGGCTCTCGACCTCAAGAACCCTGAGGACCTGCTTTCGGCTTTGAAACTGGTCGACAAGGCCGACGTCGTGGTCGAGAACTTCCGGCCAGGGGTGATGGACCGCCTCGGTCTGAGCCCCGAGGTCTTGCGCGCCCGCAACCCCCGTCTGGTCTATTGCTCCATCAGCGGCTTCGGTCGCTGTGCAAATAAGCCCGGCTACGACTTGATGATCCAAGGGTTGTCTGGGATCCCTTCGTTGACCGGACCGCCCGAAGGCGAGCCGTACAAGTGTGGGGCCTCCATCGCGGATCTCGTCGCCGGGATGAACGCAGTACAGGGCATCCTGGCGGCGCTCCTTCGTCGCGAGCGCACCGGCGAGGGCGCCTTCGTCGACGTCTCGATGCTCGACGGGCAGCTCTCCTTGTTGACCTACCATGCCAGCGCTTGGTTGAACGGCGACAGTGAGCCCCAACGGCTGGGCAACGCACACCCCTCGATCCATCCTTTCCGCACCTTCCAATGCGCGGACGGCTACCTCAACTTGGCGATTGGCAACGACTCCTTGTGGCGCCGCTTCCTCGACCTGCTCGGCGACCTCGGCGTCCCCGCCTACGCCGCGCTGCTCTCTGAGCGCTTCTCGACCAATCCCGGCCGCGTTGCCGCGAGGGAAGAGCTCAACGGGCTTTTAGAGCCGGTCTTTCTGAGTCGTCGGACCGACGATTGGCTCGAGCTGTTGCGGGCCGCACGGCTCCCGTCGGGGCCGATGGCCACCATCGCCGAGGCGTTGCAGTCTGCGGACCTGGTCGCTCACGAGCACCCCGCGACCGGCAAAGCGATCCGCACGATCACCCTCCCCTATCGCATCGATGACCTGCCCCGAGCCGCCGAACGTCGCGCGCCCCTGCTCGGAGAGCATCAAGACGAAGTGTTTGCCGACTGGCTCGGTGATGCCGAGTGACGAGAATCCCATGAACGCACTCAAGAGATGGCCCCTTTTGTTCGGACTGCTCGCGTTGCTCAGCCTGCCTGGCGCGGCCTTCGCCGAAGACGTCGACGGCGAGTCGGTCGCGCCCGCTGACGACGAGCCGGTCGAGGAGCCCGCGGCGGAGGAGGGGGACGCCGAGGACGAGCTGACGGACCTCATCATGATCATCGTTGGCGTAGCCATCGGTGAGCTGCTGATCCCCGATGTTCGTTACGAGTTTTCGACCGACCCCTACGCCGACGGTTGGGTCCTCTCTTGGCCTTTCGTCTTCACCCTCGCCGAAGTGGGCTTCGGCGCCGAGCCTGAAGACAGCTTCCGTCTGGAGTGGGCGCTGATGGTCCACGTGTTTGCGGAGCCGCACTACGAGGTGACGGAAGGGAATTTTCGCGGGGCCTTCGGCGGCCGCCTCTCGTTGGCTCAAACGTCTTGGATTCCTTATGACTTGGGGATCTACGGCGAGGGCGGCGGCGTAACTGGGCAGGACGGCGACGGGGCCTTGGTCGGAGGTGGCATTTTCCTCAGCGAGGAGGGGCTGGCGAGCGTCTTGTTGATGGTCCGCGCGACCCTGCTCGACGCCGGCCCCCGTTACGACGTGTGTGTGAACTTCGAGCTCCCGATTCCTCTGAACCTGCTTTTCTGATCGGATTTCGCGCGCTACTTGGCACCAAGCTGACTCGAGGCGAGTCGGCCGCGTCTCTACGCGCGATCGCCCACGAGACCTCCTCCTTATGCAAGAGCCGCAAGCCTCCGAGAGGCCAGAGTCCGACCGCTACCATTGGCGAGTAGGGCTGTGGAAACACCTCGGCCTCTTTCTCTTGACCGTCCTGGTCATCCTGCTGTGGTGGCGCTACTACAGCGCTGGGAACTGGACCGACGGGGCTTGGTACGCCGGTGGCGTGTTGGCCATCCTCAGCGCCCATGAGTTCGGGCACTATTTCGCGGCTCGCCACTACGGCGTCGACGTGACGCTCCCTTATTACCTGCCCGGGATTCCTCCGCTTTACACTTTCGGTGCCTTCATCAAGATGCGTGCGAGCCACATGAGTCGCACCGCGCTGCTCGTGGTCGGGGCGGCAGGGCCCATCGCCGGCGCCCTCGTCGCCTTGCCCGTCTACATCGTCGGTCTTTCCCTGAGCGGCCTGGTCGAGGTGCCGCCCGTACGCGACCCACTGGGCATGATGTTCATGGGCGACAGCGTGCTCGGCTGGCTCCTGATTCGGTTGCAGTTCGGTGTGATCCCAGCCGGCACCGACGTCTATCTCCATCCATTGGCTTACGCCGGCTGGGTCGGCTTCTTCGTCACCGCGCTGAATCTGGTCCCCGTCGGCCAGCTCGACGGCGGCCACGTGAACTACGCCCTCTTTGGCACGTCCTATCGAAGATACTCCCGTTGGCTCTACCGGCTGATGATCGTGTGTGGGCTGCTGCTGCACCCCATGTGGCTCGTGCTCTCAATCTTCCTCCTGTTTACTGGTGTGGAGCACCCTCCAATGCTCCGCAACGACGACGTGCTGCCCCGCTGGGCAAAAGGCGTGGGGTACGCCTGCATCGGTGTCTTCGTGCTGACGTTCATGCCGGTCCCAATCGTCGTCCCACCACTTTGGGAACTGCTCGCGACGGTGCTCGGTTAGAGCGAGGTGAAGATCACGAATTGGCACGAGGCTTGACCGACAACCTCGCGACCGGCAACGATAAGCCACCTCGAACTCCAGTTGGACCATGAAGATCATTTGCGACTCTTGTGGTGCGAGCCAATCCCCTGCGGCCATCTGGCACGATGGCGCGCGCGTCGCTTTGGAATGCGCCTCCTGTCATCTCATCGCCGAGGTGGTCGTTGCGCAGTCTGTGCCTGGTGCGGAGCCGATTCTCCTCAGGCCCGCCAGTGTGGCCGAATCCAGCGAGATCGCTGCGGCCGCCACAACCCCAGCGCCAAGCGGCGAGCGCGTCGGAGCGACGGCACCACATCCGGAGGGTGACGCCCAGTGTCAAAAATGCGGGCACCGCCAGGACAAGGTCGAGTCGTGCGACTCCTGCGGCTTTGTTTTCGCGAACTACAAAGCGGGGACGATGCCCTGGGACCAGATTCCCGAAGGCAAGGAAGAGGCTTGGGCCAAGGCCGAGGCGCTGTGGGGCGAAGCGGTCGGCACCGAGGACGAGGACGCCCATCGAGCCTTCATGACCCATTGCATGGCCAACGAGCTCGAGTCGTTGGCTGGACGCAAGTTGCGCTTCCGCCTCGCCGACCAGCCTGCCGACAGCATCGTCGCCCGTCAGCTCAGTGATATGCTCGAGCGAGGGCAGGCCACCTTGCTGGCCCGGATGCAGGCCACGAAGTCCGACCTGCAGAACCAAGCTTCTGCCCTGAAGAAGAACCTGCTGTGGATGGTGTTCATCGTGGGTTTGGCGCTGGCATTGGGATTCATTTGGTTGTATCCCAACCTGTTCTCTCGCTGACAGACGGCACCGTCTCGTTCGGCACTCGCGCATCGCAGCCCGAGACGCTGGGCGTTGTCCTTCAAGCGCGGACGACTTTGGGTCCACGTGGCGGACGCGCGAAATGCTGGCGAAGGTGTCGCCTGGTTTGCATGGCACGTGATGGCCACTCGCTGGCAGCATCGACTTTAGGAGGTCGAAGATGACGACACGACGGTCCACTTTTGCAGTGTTCTTGCTGGTTCTGCTCGCCTGCATCTTGGCGCTCGGAGCGAGCGCTTGTGAGCAAGGCAAGCCCGCAACCAAGCCGCAAGAGGGCGCGAAGGGCGACAAGGAAGCGCCGGCTGGCGTAGACAAGGGAGCTACTGAGGCAGCGCCCACCGACAAGGGAGTTGCTGAGGCAGCGCCCACCGACAAGGGCCTCGCCGCGGCCGGAGAAGCCGCTGACAAAGGGGGCGATGGGGAGCTCGTCGTCGGGACGGACAAGGGCATCGAGACGCCCAACCCCGCGCTCTCAGACCCCTCGTTGGCGACGGAGAAGGCCCCCGACGTCTTCAAGGTGAAGTTCGAAACGACCAAGGGCGACTTCGTCGTCGAGGTGACCCGTGCTTGGTCACCCAATGGCGCTGACCGCGTCTACAACCTCGTCAAGATCGGCTTCTTCAAAGACCTTCCGGTCTTTCGCGTCGTCGCCGGTTTCATGGCCCAGTTTGGGATCCCTGGAGACCCAGAAATGGCGGAGCTCTGGGGCTCGGCCAACATCGCCGATGACCCAGTCACCCAATCGAACGTGCGGGGCACGATGACCTTCGCCACTGCTGGCCCCAACACCCGCTCCACCCAGTTCTTCATCAACTACGACGACAATGGCCGTCTCGATGGCATGGGCTTCTCGCCCTTCGGAAAGGTCGTCGAGGGCATGGACGTCGTCGATGGGTTCTACTCGGAGTACGGCGATGGCCCGCCGACCGGCACAGGCCCGCGCCAGGATAGCCTCAGGAAAGAGGGCGTTGGATACCTGTTGCAGAACTTCCCGAAGCTCGACACCATCAAGAGTGCCACCTTGGTCAACTGAACGCTTTCCGTCTGGGCGAGTGACCTGCAGCGACACGCGCTCGCCCATCTCTCGACGATCGGTGAACAACGCACTGACAGTGCCTTCTGCTCGGCACCTCCATCCCGGAACGCGCCATGGCCAATCTTCAGAGTCTTCACATACTCACCGATGACATCGACTCCGTGAGGGCGACTCTCGAGAGGGTGTTGCCACCCAATTGGCCAGTTGCGGTCGGCAACGCTGGCTTGTGGGTGATCGTCATGCCTGGGGCGGGCACCGCAGTCGCTCTGGAGAATGTTGCCACGCACTTGGCGAGGCTGTCCGAGGATCTTTTGATCAGTGTGGACGTCGACCCCAACCGCTGCGAGTTGCTGCTCTTCGTCGATGGAACGCGCGCAGGGCGGCTCGATTGGGCTCCCTCGGATCGAGGCACCGAAGGCGAGCTGCTCGAGGTTGAGCTCTCGAAGTGGCGGGAGATCCTTCCCAACGCCCCCTCTTCTGCATTGCTCTTGGACGCGGCTTGGCGAGACCCGTTTGCGGCTTGCGGGTCGTTGTGCGAAGCGCTGGGGTTGTCGAACTGCGAGTGGTCGTTCGACGCGCTGCTGCAACGAGGTGACGGAGACTCTGTCGATGGCTGGGACTCATTCCGTGCCCGAATCGACGGCGAATGGATGCACCTCGCCGAGCGCCGGTGGGAAGAGCCTTCGGTGTGGACCCGCGCCAATGTGGTCCCAATGTCACGACCCAAGGACATGTTGGAGACCAGTGAGTTCGGACTGGACGACTTCTACACGCCGACGCTCGCCGTCGAGGTCGTGGGGGAGGTCGAGCCTGGGCGAAGTGTGACGGTGAACGTCATGTTGAGCGCCGGGGAGGAGTCCATCGATGTCACCGTGGTGTCGGTGCGCCTCGTCGGTGCCATCGAACAAGACCAGGAATGGCAACGTCACGAGAGTTTCTTGGAGGTCGCGCGAGCCCTGCACATCGAGGGCTACAAGACGCTGACCGCACCGGTGATTCTGGACATTCCACGCGACGCCTCGGGCAAGTGGCGCGCTTTGGTGAGCGCGACCTTCGAGTCGGGCGAGTTTCTCTCGACCGAAGCGGAGTTCGAGGTGCTGGGTGCGCGCTTTTCCAAGACCATTGACTTTGAGGATGGCGAGAGCGGGATGGAGCTCGAGACCGAAAAAGAGGACCGGCCGCGCAAATCTGAACGCCAAGACCGTTGGGTGGGCACCGTCATGTCTTCGGCGGTCGCATTGCCCATGCAGCTGGGTGAGTTCGAGGTCGTGTGGGCTGAGGGGTTGTATCAGGTACGCAGTGCAGGTTGGGTCAGCCAGGACTATGGGCAGAGAGTCGACGGGCGGTTCGGGCGCACGATGCGCATCGGTTGGATCGGTGACGAGGTTTTCTTTGATTTTGCGCTGGTTCCTTCCAAGACGCTCGACCTCCAAGCCGTCTCCGACGCGCTCCTAGGGGCTCGCGAGTGGGAGTTTCTCGACGAACTGAGCGACGACGAGCTCGCCCTTTCCCCAGCCGAGCTCTGGGACCATGTGCACCGCCGCATCTTGTTCTGTTTCGCGCGGACGCTGCAGGAGGAACTGCTACGCGGCGGGAAGACCTGTGAGTCGCTGCTGCTGGGCCTGATCGAGCCTAAACTGGAGGACGTGGACATCACCGCGCTGCGAGGCATCAACAAGGTCTTCGCGACCCTGTTCGATGCCGACTGGGAACCGTCTGGGGAGATCGAGCTGTTGGGGCTCAAGACTCCTGTACACGTAGGGGTCGTCGAGAGCGCTCCGCCGCCCCTAGAGCTGGCTCGCTCAACCTTTGCCGAGGGTGATGCCGAACAGGCCATCGCGCTCGTCAACCGAGCCCTACGTCAGCATTCCTTGTCCGCGGACGCGTACAGTCTGAAAGGAAGTTGCTACCAGAAGCTTGGGTTTGAGCTCAGAGAGCGCTTCGCCGAACGGGTTGCATTCTACGATTGGGCCTACCCCGAGCCCTACCGAGCCCACGCTGAGGCGTCGCGACGCCGAATGGAGCGTTCGCTGCGCATCTCGTTGTGGCTCTCGCCAAGCGAGGAGGTCGCCGGCCAGCTCGCCGAGTCCCTTAAGCATCCGCTGGATGCAGTGTCTGCCTGGCAAACCGCCGTCGGACTGGCACCGGAGCGCTGGGAGAACCAGCTCGGTCTCGCGGGGGCAATGATTCGGGCCTCGAACGCACAGCAGGCCCTAGAGGTCTTGGCGCCACTGATGCCCTCGGGTTCGCGGCTCCCAGATGACCGTTCTTTGCCCGTCCGCGCCGCACATTTGGTGGCCTTGGCGCGTTTGAGCCTCGCCTTTAAAGGGGGCGAGCCTTCGTTCTTACATTTTGGTCTAGTCGGGGATCCAACACCGGTGACCACGGACGAGCAAGCCCATCACCAAATTGGGCGCTCCATCTCGGAGCTCTCGGAGCTGTCAACCGGTCGTTGGCCTATGGAGAAGCACACCCGTTGGTTGCTCAATCTCCTCATCTCCATCGCGGAATCCATGGGGCGGCTCGACGAGCAGGGAGGATTGGGGATCGATTGCGCCAGTCGGCTGGCTGAGATCGCGCGAGAGTATGGAATCGCTAGCTTGGGCCGGTTTGCTCGGGCCATCGCCCTGAGAGGCTTCCACACGACGCACGATGTGGACTCGCTCCTGCAGCGTTCGAAGGTCTGCCAGGCCGTGTACGCCAAAGACTCTGCGCTGCTGCTACTGGACTGCGCGCGTGCCCTCTCCAGCCGCGACCTGGTGCCAGTGCTCGACGTCGAGGTGGAGATGCTGCGAGGGCGAGGCGCCGAGGATGAGGCGCTCAAGCTCGAGGCGTGGATCCTGCGCATCGCACCGGAACAGAGCCATCGAGCCGAGCGACTGTTCGCCCAATTGGTGGAGCGCGGAGAGCTCCAGCTGGTGGAACAGCTTTTCCGTTTCTATCTCCTGGACGTTGTGGGCAGCCGGGTGGTCGTGGAGCGACTGGTGCGGTGGTCGCACAAACTGCGCGACGTCTTCGTCGCGCTCGACGACCCAGCGCGCGCCTTGCGCCCCATTGAGTGGCTGTTGTTCGCCTGCGACGGGCTCGATGACAGCGAGCGCAGCGAATTGCGAGCCGAGAAAGAGAGGCTCGAACGTTCGTTGATGAGTGTCTCCTGGGACGATGGCGGCAGCGACCAAGGGCTTGCCCAGTAGACGGATCGCGCGTAGGGACGCGAGGTGGCTCACATCGAGCCACGTTTGTTCCGAGTAGCGCACGAAAAACCGATCGGCGCCCAGGGGGTCCGAAGCGAACCTCGTCGAATCCCAGCTTTTGCGAGCCTCGAGAAAGCCACATTGGGAATGTCCTGACAATGAACCCGACGCCACAAGTCTTCGACCGGCTCTTCGACCTCTTCGAGGGGGCGGGCTTCGAACTCTACATGGTCGGCGGCTGTGTCCGCGACCTGCTCCTCGAGCTCGAGCCCAAGGACTACGACTTTGCCACCGACGCGACCCCGCCACAGGTCAAGGCCGTGCTGGAAGCTGGGCGGCTGAAGGTGCTGCCAATCGGCGAAGCGTTTGGAACCATCGCGACCTTGCTCGAGGGTGTGCCCTACGAGATCACGACCTATCGGGTTCGCGAGTCCTACCAGAAGGGCTCACGTCACCCGCAGGTGGTCTTTGGCTCCGACCTGCGTGAGGACCTTGGCCGCCGCGATCTGACGATCAACGCCATGGCAATGAGCCGCAACGGTGTCATCGTCGACCCCTATGGAGGTCAGGAAGACCTGGCCGTGGGTCGGCTGCGGGTGCCGGGTGGGGGCCTTGCGAAAACAAAGGAGATTTTTGCGGACGACCCGCTGCGACTGTTGCGCGTAGGTCGGTTTGCGGCCCGTTTCGACTTCGAGCCCGATGACTGCACGACACTTGCCGCTCAGAAGGCGGCAAAGACCATCCTCGAGGTGAGCCGCGAGCGCTGGAAGAGCGAGCTCGATCGGCTGTTGGTCGCGCCCTACTGCGAATCTGGCCTCTACTGGCTGGCCGAGGTCGGCGTCCTCTTCTACTGTCTGCCCGAGCTCGAGGACTTGCTCGAGGTCGGGGGCGGTGTCGATGCCGTCGCCATTGACCGCAGTGAGGGAGAACTCGACTTCGACGTGAGCGCCTTCGAACACTCTATTGAGTTGTTGAGCTACCTCCCTGAGCGGCCGCTGCTGCGCTGGGCGGGCTTGCTCCATGCGGTCGGTTTAGCCCGCTTGGAGCCCGACTCGAGTACGGTTTTGGACCACGAGAGGTCCCTTACCCACAGCGTGTTCGCGGCTCGGGTGGGCGAGCGAGTGGCCCGTCGGCTCAGGGCGTCGAACGAGGAGCGGGACTCACTCAGCCTGTTGCTCGCGCTGCAAGGCAGCACGGAGTCGATCCCTGAAGACCTCCAGGAGCGCCGACTGTGGGCTCGACGTTTGGTGCGAGATGCGGGAGACTTGGAGCTGGTCGAGGCGATCTTGAGCTTCGATGTAGGCCGAGCGCGCTACGTGTTGGGAGAAGGCGAAGCGTTGGAGGCCTTCGAGGCTCGGATTGCGGTGCTGCGGGACCTGATAAGTGAGCTCGACAGGAAGAAAGAGCTGATCGTGCGTCTTCCTACGGGTCTTGGAGGTGGTTTGATGGAAGCTGGGATTCCAGCAGGGCGCCGTCTTGGAGAAATCATGGAGTGGCTCGCCGAGGAGATTCTCGAAGAGCATCTAGGCTTCGCCGAGGCACTTGGAACCTACGTCACAGCGGCCATGGCGAAGCTCGCGGGGTCGGCTGACGTTGAGTGAACGTGCCAGCGTTCCTGCCCTGCCCCGGTCATTTCCTGGGCACCAAGTCTACCCGTAGATCTGTTTTTTTGCTTGAGGGCGGAATTCGACAACACGCCGGCATTTGACAGGTCGAGATCGCTCGGTTATCTTTCGCGCCGTTTCTGTCGAATTCGTACTTGACACCCGAAAAGGCAAGGCAAGTCGCCGTTGACCTTTTGCACTCCATACAGTACCGGGTGCTAATAATATTTACTAAGGAGGAACCGATGAAAATTCTGCGTCGGGAAGGTCTGCTGGTTGTCTTCGGAGCTCTGTTGGTGCTTCTGTCAGCTTGCGGGCCGACCTACCCTGAGTGCCATGAGGACGGTGATTGCGCGGACAAGAACGAGTTCTGCGTAAACGCCAAGTGCTCACAATGTCGTTCTGACGGCGATTGCGCCGACGAAAGCCAGGTCTGCGAAGGCGGCTCCTGCCAAAAGATCGTCGGGTACTGCAATCCGCCAGCGTTCACCTGCCCTGGCAAGGGAAAGTGCCGCAGCAACCGTTGCGGGACTGAGTGCTTGGAAGATACGGTGGCCGTGGACTGTGCCCCAGGCCAACTGTGCCGCAACGGCTCTTGCGTAGACCCGCCCCAGTGTACCGTCGACGCCGACTGCCCCGCTGGCCAGATCTGCCAGAACGAGCGATGCGTGAGCCCGCCGATGTGCATGGCCCGCGAGATCTACTTCGACTTCGACGAGAGCGCCATTCGCTCCGACGCCAAGTCGACCATCGAAGCGAACGCCAGTTGCTACAAAGAGCGCTCCGATGCCGCCGTCACGGTCACCGGACACTGCGATGACCGCGGCACCGAAGAGTACAACCTCGCCCTCGGGGATCGGCGCGCCAAGTCCGCGAAAAAGGCCCTCAAGGGCGCCGGAATCCCCGAAAAGAAGATGAAGACCGTCTCACGTGGTGAGTACGAGCCCGCCGTCGGCAATGCGCGCAGCGAGTCGGACTACCAGAAGAACCGTCGTGTCGTGACCGAGTTCTAGTCGACGTGATGGCCGTGCACGCTGGTTCTGTCCGCACGGACGCCTGAAAGAACGTACGAGGCTGACCCTTCCCGGGCCAGCCTCGTGTCGTTTTCTCCGCCGTTTTGGCAGATTGGCCAAAACCCTCGAAGTCCTCGACGCTTCGTTGTATCCTCCGGCGGCATTAGCTCGAGCCCTCATCGCGCGTAGGCACGCCAGCGGTCTCGCTCGAGACCGCTCGGAGCCGAGTGACGCGCGAATATCCGATCGACGACAGGAGTCCCTCGTGAACTCGACCCACAACCTCCCCACGAAGATTGACTCTCTTCGGCTCACCTGGACGCGCAAGGTCCACCTCCGAGCGCTGTTCTTGGGCCTCTTCTGCCTGCTCTTCGCCCCGGGCTTCGTCTGCGCGACGCGAGTCGAACGACTCGAAGGCGAGGTCGATGCGCTCCGCCTGCAGTTCGAGGAGATCCAGCAGCGAATCAACAATGATCAGTCCAAGATGTCCGAGATGATCCTGCGGGCCGACGAAGAGATGGCTCAGCTCGAGGAGCTGCAGCGCCGAGCCAACGAGATGCTGACGCGCAACAACGTCGATCTCAGCCTGCAGCTCGAAGCCCAGACCCAAGAGATCGCGACCTTGAGGGGCTCACTCGAGGCCCAGAAGATGTCGGTCGAGAAACTGCAGAAAGAAGTTCAAGCCGTGGTCTCTGGCCTTGGCAACGTGGGCGGAGCCGCGGTCATCAAGTTGCCCTCGGACAAAGAAGAGCTCTTCACCTTCTCCAACGACGCGCACGCCGCGGGCAACTGGGCCGAAGCTCGGGCAGGCTTGGACGAGTTCAGCACCAAGTATCCAGGGGACAGCCGTTTGGACGAGGTGCTCTACAAGCTCGCCGACGCCTGCTATCAACTCGGGGACTACACCGCGACCATTGGCACCGTGCGCTCTCTGCTCAAGAATTTCAGCAAGTCCACTAAGGTTAACCCCGGCATCTGGCTCATGGGTGAGGCCGCAGCCGCCGTCGGGGATTGTGACACCGCGACGGTCGCGTTCGAAGCCCTTCAGGGCACGACCACCCACGGCAAAGAGGCCAAACAGAAGCTCAAGCTGCTCAAGACGCAGTGCCGGTGAGCCCTCGAGTTTCGCCCCCACCCACCCCACGGAGATTGGGTTTGAGGACACTCTCCCTCAATACCTGCGCGGCGCTCGGTGTGATCGCCGTGGCCTCGCTCTCGAGCGGCTGCTTGCCGCCAGACACTCCACCAGTCGCGCGGCCCGACGGACTCTCATCCTTGCACGTCGACGTGAGTGAGGACCTCGACCTCCATGAAGAGTCACAGCGGCCGCGCAAGCTCGGGCTGGCGATCTTCGGGGTCCTGGCGGCCGCGTCCTCTAGAGTCCTCGACAGCGGCCTTGGCTCGGTCGGCTACGATCTGCCCGAGGGAGACGAAGAGACCCCCTCTATAGCGCTCACCGTGGCTGGAAACACCCGTGGCGAGCTCAACCTCTGTGACTGCGATGACGGGCGAAGGGGCGGCCTGGCACGCCGCGCCGCCATCCTTGCGACTATGCCCCAAGAGTCCCTGCACATCGACACCGGGGACAGCCTCTCGGAAGTGATAGCCGCTCCCGATGGGCTCGACGACCTCGCGGCTCGTCGGGCTGAGGCCATGGTCGAAGCTTTCGGTGTCATGGGAGTCGACGTGATGCTCGTGAACCTCAGGGACCTGCGCCTGCCTGTGGATCACCTGATCGCCGCAGGACAAAGGGCGGGCGTGACCCTGCTGAGTTCGAATCTCCTCCTTGACGAGGGGGATCCTGCCTTCGAGTCGGGGGTGCTCTACGAGCGCGGCGGCCACAAGCTCGGCCTGATCGGCCTGACTGCGCACCACAACACAAACCCTCGCTTTCTCGATCACTCTGGGCTGCGCTTCGGAAGCTCCGAGGAGATCGTTAAAAAAGAGAGCGCCCGACTGAGGAAGAGAGGTGCGGTCGGCATCATCCTCCTGAGCGGTTTGGGCGTCTCGGAGAGCGAGACCTTGCTGCACGCCCTCGATGACGAGGACTTGCCCGACATGGTCCTGTTGTCTGGCACGGCACGACTCACCAAAGCTCCGTCCTGGGTGCGTGGCGTGCCCATGCTCGAGCCTGGCGATCGAGGACGGCAATTGCTCATCGTCACGCTCTATGAGCGAGACAACGGGCTGAGTTTCGACGAGCCCGAAGGGGAGAGTCAGGCCAACCTCAACGAGCTCGTCAAATCGACACGGCGAGCCGGTTTGCAGGGCCGCGCGTACCTCACTGACAACAATGGGCAGAAACGCACTGCCGCCGAGCGGCGCGAGAAAGAGCTGGTCAACCTCGTCGAAACGATTCACACGCTGACCGAAAAAGTGCTGATTGAGCCACCCAGCCCCGGCGCCCCCGCCGGGTTTGATGTCGAATGGCTCGACCTCGAGGAGGCCGTGAGCCCGTCACCCGACGTACAGGCGATCGTCGATCCAGTCGAGACTGAGCTTCCTTGAGACCAAGTCGCAGCCAGCTCTGAACTTTAACTTTCACCCGACTCATGAACCTTGTGTGCAGACATGACCCTCAGAATCTATACGAAGACTGGAGATGACGGGACAACCGGCCTCTTCGGCGGTGAGAGGGTGCTGAAGAGCGCGCCGCTGCTCGAAGCCTACGGTGGCGTCGACGAGCTCAATGCAAACCTCGGCCTGGCCTATGCCAGCGGCCTGTCGCCGCGCAACGCCTCCCTCGTGGAGCGACTACAGGAAGACCTGATGGTTGTTGGCTCCGACCTGGCCACGCCTCTGAGCGTCAAGCGCTCACCCATTCCCCGCCTCGCCGAGAGCGAAGTCTTGCGGCTCGAGTCGTGGATCGATGAGCTCGAAGCGACCCTCGAGCCCCTCCAGAACTTTGTGCTTCCTGGAGGAGCGCTGGCCGCGGCACAGCTGCACGTGTGTCGCACCGTCTGCCGGCGAGTCGAGCGGCGCGTGGTCGAGCTTCAAGTCCACGAGTCGCGGCTCGGCGTGGTGCTGCGATATTTGAACCGGCTCTCGGACCTACTGTTCGTGATGACGCGCGTAGAGAACCAGCACTGTGGGCTGCTGGAGCGTCCATGGGCCCCACGCCATCCTCTGTCCGACAAGGGCTGATCACGCGTAGGGACGCTGCCGACTCGCTTCGAGCCAGCTCGGCTCAGAGTTTGGAGCCAGTCTCACTTCGCGCATCGATCGCGGCCAGGAACTTGACGAAGTATTCGGCCCCTGAATAGAGGCTAAAGGCGATGCTGAGCACTAGCATCCACCAGCCTACCCGGTGCAGGTTGATGTCAGTGATGGTGAGCCCAAAGTTGATGGTGTAGGTGTAGTGGCTGAGCAAGCCGATGAGACCAATGAGCTGGAAAGCGGTCTTCCACTTCCCCCCCTGTCCGGCGGCGATGACCATCCCCTCACCGCTGGCGATTTGCCTCAGCCCTTGCACGGCGAGCTCACGTGAGAGCAAGAGGATCGGGATCCAAGGTTCGATCCAGCCCATGGCGGTCAGCTGGATCAATGTCGCGGCGACCATCAGTTTGTCGGCGAGCGGGTCGAGGAACTTGCCGGTCAAGCTGACCAGATTGAGCTTCCTGGCGAGGTAGCCGTCGAAGTAGTCGGTGGCGCTCGCCAGGCCGAAGATTGTCCCAGCCCACAACGAGGCGGTCGGGGTGCGCAAGGCAAGCAGGTACACCGCCAACGGAATGACGACGATCCTGGCGAGCGTCAGCATGTTGGGCAGATTCAGGATGTCTCGCCGAATGGTCGATGCGCTCACGGATCTCGCAAGAATGCAGGAGGTTGGGACCTGCGGTGGCGGACCCGCGGGTCTCGTTCAGGGCGCAGGGGGGGCGGACTCGGTCGTGGCTTGGCTCTCCAAGGACTCGTACTCTTTGTACCAAGAATAGACCTTCTGCACATAGCCACGCGTGGACTCAAACGGGATCCCCTCGTACTTGTCAACATTCCCAGGCCCAGCATTGTAAGCTGCCAACACCAAGTTGATGTCGCCGTTGTACTTGTTGGCCATCATGCGCAGGTACTTCGTGCCGCCAAAGATATTCTGGCGCGCGTCGAAAGCGTCGGTCACTCCCATGTCTTCGGCGGTCGCCGGCATGAGCTGCATGAGCCCCATGGCCCCAACGCGACTGACCGCGTGGGTGTTGAAGTTGCTCTCGATCTTCACGACTGCCTTGATGAACGCGAAAGGCAATCCATAGGCGGCAGCCGCCTCACGGATGAGGTGATCGTGCGCGTTTTGGTCCGCGTTGATCTTGACCTTCGAGCGGGAGCTGAGCTCCCCCGTGGCCGTCGACTCGGACTTCGACCGCTTCGGCGAGACCCCCAACACCTCGATCAGCTTGAGATCGTCCCGTTTTTCGGTGCTCAGCACGACCTCGCCTTCTTCGGTCTCGTATTTGTAGATCTCTGCACGCGCGGAGCCGGTGGCAAGCACGATGAGTGCTAGGCACAGCAGGCCGATTCGAACCAAGCTCGAGGCACCGTGGTTCATCCTCATCCTCTTCGATCTTCCAGATGCAAGGACCCACTCATCCTCGAGCGAGCCGCCACCGACGGAGTTTCGGCGCACGGTGTGGACGATAGCGCGAGGATGAGCCTGGGACAAACTTTCACGTTCTTCTGTGAGCAAGGTCCCAGGTTGACGCTCCCCAGGACGGAGCATACCCTGCCAGGCGTCCAGTGGGTCCAGCCTTTTCGACCTGCAGCTTGCCCCTTTGCTTGGACCGCCACGCGTCGTCCACTCGTTGTTCCTGCTGCCCATTTTCCTGTGAGCCTTCATGGCGATCTGCCCCGAGTGCAAGAGCTTCAACGAGACTGCGGGAGTCCTCTGTGACAACGACGGCCTCTTCTTCGTCGAGGAGGAGGCGTTGGAGACCTCGGGAAACGACCCCATGATGGGCCGCTACTTGGGCGACCGCTTCGCGGTCATGGGCTGTTTGGGCTCCGGCGGCATGGGGAAGGTCTATGAGGCGGTGCAGTTCCCCGTCGGGCGCAGAGTCGCGCTGAAGGTGCTCAAGACCGCTCTGCAGGACAACGAGAAGTTCCTGGCGCGCTTCGCACGCGAGGCTCAGGCCATCGCGCTGCTCAACCACCCCAACATCGTCACGCTCTTCGACTTCGGCACCGACGTCGACGGCACCCACTACATCGCCATGGAGTACGTCGAGGGCCGACCGCTGACGCTCTACCTCAAGCGCGATATCGACTCGAGTCTGGTGACTCACATCGCCGTCCAGACGCTCGCCGCCCTGCAGGCCGCCCACGAGCAGGGCATCACGCACCGCGATCTGAAGCCCGACAACATTATGCTCACCACCGTGGGCAACGACGACCTGTTCGTGAAGGTCCTCGACTTCGGATTGGCACAGCTCGCCAGCGGCGACGGCGAGGATCTCGTGATCACGGCAGCCGGCGAGGTCTTTGGCACTCCTCTCTACATGAGCCCGGAGCAGGCGACGGGCGAAGAGATCACCTACGCCACCGACATCTACAGCCTCGGCTGCATTCTCTACGAGCTGCTCACCGGCAAACCGCCGTTCCACGGCACCCGCCCAATGAACGTGCTCATGAAGCACGTCAACGCCCCAGTCCCTCCCATCGAACCCAAACCTGGCGTCAACCCGAGCCGCTCCCTCAAAGACGTCGTGATGCGCTGCCTCGCCAAGAGCCCTCTGGAGCGCTTCAAGACCGCCAATGAAGTGCTCGCCGCGCTCCAGCAGACCACTGAGGGCTCGACCGTCAACCTCTCCATCCCGTCTATGAGTCGCTCGTTGGAGTCGTTGCAGCGCGAGGCGCTAGAGGACACCGGCCAAGCCACTCGGGTGCCTGGTCATGAGACCAACGACGAGCTCACGACGACCGATGAGATCGGCCGAAGTGTGCCGCGCAACCTGACTACCGGCAAGAGCCCAAACCACTCGGTCCGACCTCGAGCGCCAGCCATTGGTCGTCGGAGCCCCGTCCGCACCGAGAGCTCACCGCCCAACAAGCTCCTCTTCCTCGCGGCGACCGTCCTGCTCGGCTTGCTCGTCTTGCTCGGTTTCCTCATCTTTGGCGGCTCGCCCCCCAGCCCGCAGGAACCAGCCCGCGACGTCGAAATCACAACGCTCGCCCAAAGCAACCCCTCGCTGACCAATCTCCCAGCACGAACCGCCGTCTCGAACGCGGTGTCGCAGGCGACCCTCAAGGTTCGCTTCCATTTCTTGGTGCACAACTTCGACGAGGCCCTCTCGGACCCGGCCAACACCAAGCTGCCGAGGCTCAAAATCAAGCGCTCTTTGAGCGACGACCAGTGGGCCGACCAGATCAGCCATTATCACCTGATGAAGGTCTCGGCTCGCGGCTATGTCGATCCCATCGGCCTGCTCTTCGACTGACGGAGCGGCGCTAGCGCCAGTAGTCCTCGACCGCCCGAATCGTCTCTTGCAGCGCGAACTCAGGCGCAAAGCCCAGCTCCGCCTTGGCCCGCGAGCCGTCCACCATGCAAATATAGCGGATGTGGTCGAGCTCAGGGGCCGGGAAGGACGCCAATTTGAAGCGCCAGAAGAGCTTCAGCGCGGCCTTCGCGAGGGGCACTGGAATGCTGAGCGTGTGCCGCCCCAGCTCCTTCATGATGGCACTCAACGGCACCTCACCCGGCCCGACGATGTTGTAGATTCCCTTCACACCCGGCTTCAGCGCCAGGGCCAAGGCCGCGACCACATCCTCGACGTGAATCACCTGCACCATCGGGTCGAAGCCCATCAACGTCCAAGGGCGCTTCATCCGCAGATAGTTGGAGGCCGCGTTGGAGACGCCTCCCAAGATGTGAACGGGACGCAGGATGACCGTCTCGATGGAGGGATAGCGCCAGAAGAAGGTCGACGCCAACATGTCCAGCTCAATCAGGCTGCGGATGTCACCGAAATCGCTGGCGCCCAAAAGTGGGCTCTGCTCGTCGAGGAACTGGTTGTTGTGGGGCACGGGGCCGTAGACGTCGGCGCTCGAGAGCAACACCACCTTGGGGATGTTGTAGTGCGCACAGAACTCCAACACCTTCGTTGTGGCCGAGATGTTGAGTCCGTGCGCCTCCTCTTGCGTCGCTCGCGGGTCGTGCATGATGTGCAGGTGCACCACCGCATCCGCCCGAGCGGTGCGGAAGATGTTCTCCGTCTTGCGCCGACGCAGGTCGAGCTGGTGGAACTCCACGTCTTTCGGAAGATCGCGCGCAGGCCTGCGGTCAATTCCAATGACGGAACAGCTGCGGTGCAAACGACGGGCGAGTCGGCGCCCGAGGTTGCCATTGATCCCGGTGATGATGACGCGCTCTCTACGACGTCTGCGCGACATGAGTCCCCCTCTTTCAGGCGATCAGGTGAAGATCCCATTTCGCTGTTGCAAGCCATCATGAATCATCAAGTCCAATACGCGCTTCACCTCGTCGACTTTCTCGCTGATGGCGCGGTCGTCGTCGTCGGACTCGCCGTGGAAGTACATGGGCTCGCCGTAGTAGATCCGGTATTTGGTCGGCAGCGGCGTGACCATTCCCAGCGGTCCAAAGAGCAAACCCGGCCCGATGGGCAAGGCCGGCATCCCAACCAATCGACCGACCTTCTCGGCGTTCCAAAGGCTGACGATCTGCTCCTCACCGCCGATCACCGCGACCGGGACGATGGGCACGCGATGTTCGAGCGCCAGACGCATGAACCCGCTGCCGAACTCTTGCAGTTGGTAGCGCTTGTCGAACGTCTTGTTGGAGCCGCGCACCCCCTCGGGGAAGACCAAGATCGCGCCTTCCTGCTCGAGCAACATGCGGCAGTTCTCTGGAGTGCCGACGATCTGGCCCCAACGAGGGAAGAGGTAGGAGAGAAACGGCAGCGTTGGCAGCCAACGCTCGACCATGCTGCGGAGCATGCGAGGCGGCGTGCGGTCGACCAACATCGAGACGCCGATCATCAAGCCGTCGAACGGAATCTGCCCGGAGTGATTAGCGATGAGTAACACCCTGCCCTGCTCTGGCACACGCTCGATGCCGAAGACCTCGGCACGAAAGTACTTGCGATAGAGGAGCGTCGCGAAGGGCAGCAGATACTTGAGGTAGTCGGGGTTGAACCCGAACGGATCATAACCGTAGTCGTTTCTCGACGGGCAGAGCACATCGAGGTTATCTCTGAGGTTGGGCTCCAACAGGCTCTCCAACCAAGCATCGACCTTCTCGCGAACATCACCAGTCAGAGAATCGACGGGCATGCAACCTCCTGAGCTCGAACGCACCTTGGGAAGCCAGAGCTTTCCGGCGACACGAGGCGCTAAACCATGCCCGTGGCGCGTTGGGAACGCAACCCCGCACCCAACACGGTGAGCCCCATAGCGAGTAGCCCCCCCTCCGAGACTGTGCTCGTCTTTCCTGAGGGGTCACGACCGTCGTCTCGGACCGTTTTTCGACACTCCGCACCTCAGCGCCAGGCCTGGGCCAGTCCCGCGAGGGTGACACCCCCCGTCCTGAAGCGGGCCAGACGCCGAAATCCGAGAAATTGGAGCTCGCCGAAAGGCTTTGGTCAGTCCGAGTCGCCGTTGCGGACTGCTCGCCGAAGGACCCCGTCCTGCCCAAGTGGCGATTGAGGGCCATCCCACAAGGTGCTCGCCCTTCCAGTTCGCGGTTCGAGGGTGTCGAGGCCTGGTTCGGGTAAGCCGTTGGGGGGGCGACCCCTTCGAGTCTTGCCCGCCAGGGCATCGAAGTCGTGCTCCCAAGCCCCCGTATCGCCTCAGCCTCGTCCAGTCCAACCTGAGCCAACGCTCCCGGCCTTTACCAGCGCCAGCCCATGCTCACCGCGCCGTTGAGCGGGTCCACCGCGACCGCGTCGGGCGCCCAACTCGCCGCGTCTTCTGACGAGGGGCCCGAGAGCAACGCATAGGTCAGGAGCCCGGCACCGACGCCCAAGCCCACGAACCCCACCGCGAAGGAAGCCGTCGACACGGTCGACCAGAGCTTTCCATCGCTCTTGGCCTTCTTTGCGACGTCCCATTTGCCTTCGTCGACCGCCGTGTTGAGGTCGTCGCTCGCGGCCGCGGCTGGGAAGTAGGTCACGAGACCGCCGATCAGACCCACACTCCCCACGCCCAAGGCTACGTAGCTGGCGATCTCCAAGCCGGAGATCTCGCGGCCCAAAGAGCGGAGCTCGAGGTTGAGCTGAGTCGGCGTGTTTTTGCCGACGACCGCGACGGTCTCGACGCTTTGATAGCCGTCGAGCTGGAGCAAGACCGCGTGCTCGCCGATGGCGACTTTATCGGAGTAAGGGGTCTTGCCGACGTTGCGGTCGTCCAGCGAGAGGCGTGCTCCCTGAGGATTGCTCTGGATCGACAGCTCTCCGAGCTGGTTGTTCTTGAGGTTGCTGATCCGCTTGAGGTCGGCGGTGACTCGGACCTGCACCTCCTCGGGCGTCTTGGCGTCGGCCTGGACCTTGAGCAGCGCGGCCTCGGCTTTGTCGAGTTGTGCGTTGCCCTCGAAGGAGCGGCCGAGGTTGTAGAGGATCACTGGGTCGGGATCGAGCGAGTAGGCCTGCTCGAGATACCCGATGGCGGTCTCGTACTCGCCTTCCTTGTAGGAGGCCGCCGCCCGTTCGTAGAGTTCGGCCGCCAGGGCTTTGTCATCCTTCGTGGGTTGCCCGACGACGAGGCCAGAGGCGAGCGAGAGCAAACACGCGAAAAGGACGCTCAGCGTGAGCTTGGGGAACGCTGTGAGGGAAGCTTTCATCCTTGACTCCTCAACGACTTCTCTTGCTGGCCGTACAACGCCCGACCTCTCGAATCGAAGGGGTCGGCCGCTGTGCGAGAGCACCTGTCTTTGTAGACTATCGCTAATTGATTCGCTGTCGCGACCGATTTGTCGGCGCCGGGGTTCCGAAGTTGGCCGCCAGTCTAGGCACGCTTTCCGACGGGAGCAAGCTCTGCCCTATGGGAACACGATTTTGTGCACACTGCGATCGTCGCTGAGCTCTGGATGGAAGGACGCGGCGTAGACGTTGCCCTGCCGCACCATGACTGGCTCCCCTTGGTAGGTGGCCAAGACCTCGACGCGAGCGCCGAGCTCGACGAAGCGCGGCGCGCGGATGAAGACCAAGGGGATGGCCCCGAAGGGGCCGCCCTCGTCGGCCTTTGCCTCGAAGCTGAAGACCTGTCGGCCCCAGGCGTTGCGGGCGACCGCGACGTCGAGCCAGCCGAAGGAGCGCTGGTCGAAGTCGCGCACCGAGGCCGCTGACAAGATCGCCCCGGCGCAGGTTGCCAGCACGGGCTTGCCGGAGCGGACGAACGCGTCGAGGGGCGCGTCCATCTCGGCCAGGCCGAGGAGCTTGAGCTGCGTCGTGCTCTCTCCCCCGGGGAGGATCAGACCCTCGAGGCCTTGGAGTCCTTCCGAAGAACGAACCTCCACGGCCTCGTGTCCGAGCTCCTCGAGGGCACGAGCGTGAGCGGCGTAACCGCCTTGCAGGGCGAGCACACCGATCCGGCTTCGTGCGCTCCCCATCACCAACCTCTCGTGGAGAGACGGTCGGCCTCGCTCATGGCGCTGGCTTCGATGCCGGACATGGCGGCGCCCAGGCCGGTGCTGATCTCCAAAAGTTTCTTGGAGTCCTGCCACCAGGTCGTGGCCTGCACGATCGCCTTGGCGCGACCGGCTGGATCGTGGCTTTTGAAGATGCCGCTGCCCACGAATACCGTCTCGGCGCCCAAGGCCATGCAGAGGGCGGCGTCGGCCGGGGTGGCGATGCCGCCAGCGGCGAAATTCGGGACCGGCAGCTTGCCGTTCTTGGCGACCCACTTGACGAGGTCGTAGGGGGCGCCGAGCTCCTTCGCTTCGGTCATCAGCTCGTCGGGCGAGAGCACGGTGAGGCGTCGAATCTGGCTGCGCAAGGTGCGCAGATGCCGGACTCCCTCGACGATGTTGCCGGTCCCCGCCTCGCCTTTGGTGCGGATCAGCGCAGCGCCTTCGCCGATGCGGCGCAGCGCCTCACCGAGGTCGCGGCAACCGCAGACGAAGGGCACCTTGAAGTCGTGCTTGTCGATGTGGAACTGGTCGTCTGCGGGGCTCAGCACCTCGCTCTCGTCGATGAAGTCGACCTCGAGAGCCTCGAGGATGCGGGCCTCCATGAAGTGGCCGATGCGGCACTTGGCCATGACCGGAATGCTGACGACCTTCTGGATCTCGATGATCATTTCAGGGTCGCTCGCCCGAGCCACTCCGCCGTCACGGCGGATGTCCGACGGTACGCGTTCGAGGGCCATGACGGCGCAGGCGCCAGCGTCTTCGGCGATCTTGGCCTGCTCGGCGTTGACGACGTCCATGATGACGCCGCCTTTCAACATCTCGGCGAGGCCGACCTTGGTTTGGTACGTGGACGTGGCTTGACTCATCTCTCTCTCCTTCTCGATGGAAAACGCTGTGGGGGGACCCCCCCACGGACTGGGCGTTATACGTGGTTCTGCGACAATGAAAAAGGGGACGAACGCGATTTAGGCTGCGAAATTTAGGCTTCGAAGTAGTTGGCGTTGGAGGGGCGTGAGCTGGGGCCCCGCGCCAGCGACTCTCGGATGACGGTGGCGAGCCTTTTGACGCCTTCGACGAGCCGCTCTCTGGGCTCGAAGCAGAAGGTCAGGCGCAGGCCGGACTGGGCGCCGCCGCTGACCGAGTGAAGGGCGCCCGGCGAGACGAGCACTCCAGCGCGCTGGGCTTCGGCAAAAACTTCGTCGGCGCGCAACTGGGGAGGCAGCCGCAGCCATTGGACCACGCCGCGCTTGACATGAGACCACCTGACCTCCGCAGGCATCCAACGGCTCAGAGCCTCCTCCAGCGCGTCTCGTCGCCGTCGATATTCGGGCAGGGAGCGTGAGAGGTGGGTTTGCAGATAGCCGCGGTCCAAGAACTCGGCGAGTGCGTGCTGCAACAACGCCGAGGTGCCGAGGTCCAGCATGTGCTTGAGGTTGAGCAGGTAGCGCCCCAGCTCGGGAGGACAGACGACGAAGCCGACTCGCAGCGCGGGGATCAAGCGTTTGGAAAAGGTGCTGACGTAGATGACGTCGGCGTCGAGGGCTCTCAGGGCGGGCGGGGCGGTGATCTCGTCGAGCTCGAGGTCGGCGCCGTAGTCGTCTTCGATGAGGGCGACGTTGGCGCGCCGCGACCAGGCGACCAATGCGCGGCGGCGCGCCTCGCTGATGGAGTTGCCGGTGGGGTTGCGGCTGTTTGGCATGAGGTAGAGGCATTTGGCCTCGGAGACGCGCTCGAGGGCGCTCATGTCGGGGCCCTCGTCGTCGCCGGGAACCGAGACGAGGCGGGCCCCGGCGGCGGTCATGATGTTGATGGCGCCGGTGTAGGTCTCGGCCTCGACGGCCACGGCGTCGCCAGGGTTGACCAAGCATCGAGCCACCGCGTCGAGGGCCTGCTGGCTTCCCGTGGTGACGATGATGTGCTCTGGGTCGGCCGGAACCCCTGAGCGGGCGAGGTCTTGGGCGATGAGCTCGCGCAGCTGGGGCAGCCCCTCTCGTGGCGCGTAGCCCAAGGCGCGCGGCCCGTGCACTCTGAGCACGTGGTCCACACAGCGGCGCAGCTCGTCGGCGGGCAGTAAGTCCGCAGAGGGCTGCATCCGCGTCAGATTGATGAGGTCATTGTGCAGAGAGCGAGGCAAGCGGTCGACTCTCCCCAACGACTCGGCGGCTCCAACCCTCGAGAGGAGGGTTGTCCACGGCAAGCCGCCTTGTGGCAGCGGGGTGCTGGGGGCGGCTGGGGACTTGCCGCGGCGGCTCACGAAGGTGCCACGGCCCACACCGGAGGTGACCCACTGTGCTGCGGCCAGGTCCTCGTAGGCTCGCACGATGGTGTTGCGGTGGGTTCCGACCTCTTCGGCCAGGCGACGAGAGGGCGGCAGTTGGTAGCCTTCGGGATAGACTCCGGAGCGGATGCGGTCGGCGATCTGCTCAGAGATCTGTCGAAAAATCGGCGAGTTGGATTGGGTGTTGATGTGCAAACCGCTTTTTCGTGCCACGCTGTCTCCTGGCCCTGAGTTCCAATATGGACCAATAGCTCTCCTCTTTCGGCCAAATCAAGGTCCAATTGTGAGATTTTTGCGGTCCAATAGTGCCAATATCAAGTACGGCGATAGTCCAGTGACGTTTTACATGGGGTTCACCCACCCCAAATGCTCTCTGCTGCCTCTGCGGCCTGCAGCCTTCGGCCGACGCAGAGGAAGCAAAGGAAGCTGAGCACGCGGAGGGGAAAAGGGGTTCGCCCCATTGGCGAACCTCATGCCCCCTCCCGAGGGGTCATGAGGTCAGTGCTTTGACCTATTACCCCCTCTGGAGGGGGTGGAAGATGAGAGCTTTGACCTTTTGACCCCTCCTGAGGGGGTGAAAGATGAGATCTTTGACCTTTTGACCCCTCCAGAGGGGGTGGAAGATGAGATCTTTGACCTTTTGACCCCTCCTGAGGGGGCGAAAGATGAGATC
>Ga0210044_10001813_pt1 | contig 32447 bp, 22 predicted proteins | sample CryGey13umfilter_2_FD_183959 | JGI IMG/M metagenome (GOLD analysis project Ga0210044, IMG submission 183959) | Groundwater microbial communities from aquifer in Utah, USA - Crystal Geyser 4/9/14 3 um filter (SPAdes) (version 2) | ecosystem: Environmental > Aquatic > Deep subsurface >...
GGGGCGGTCGAGCTCAGGCTCAAGCCCACAGCGTGGCCGGTCCCCGTGGAGCAGCAACGCGAGCTGTGCGAGCTCGTGAAGTTCCTCGCCACGGTGCCGGTCGTGCGCCACATGGCGGGCCACCGGCACCGTGGCGCGCCCCCAACCACGAGCGCCCCTGTGGAGCGCGAGCGCAGGCTTGCCGGCCTGGTTGCTTCGAGCGAGCTCAGTGCAGCGGAGCGGGCCACAGGCGAGCGCCAGGGTGCAAAGGTGGTGGGGATCGTCGCCTCGACCGGCGGACCGGCCGCTCTGGCCTCGATTCTAGAGGGTCTTCCCAAGGACTTCGGAGCCCCCGTCGTGATCGTGCAACACCTCGCCCCGGGATTCGCAAGCACGCTGGCGGAGTGGCTCGATCGGGTCTGCAGTCTGCGAGTAAGGCTCGCCGAAGAGAACGCCGAGTTGCGCGCCGGCGATGTCTGGGTCGCCCCCGATGGCTGCCACACCCTCGTCACAGCAGGCCGGCGGCTGCACCTGGCGACCGACAGCACGACCCCCCCCGATAACCATCGACCTTCGGGCAGTCGCATGCTCGAGTCGCTCGCCAGGACGGTCGGTCCCTACGCTGTGGGGGTCGTACTCACCGGGATGGGCGCCGACGGCGCCAGTGGACTTCTGGAGGTGATGAGCGCTGGAGGAACCACCCTCGTGCAAGACCAAGAAAGCAGCGTCGTCTGGGGCATGCCACAAGCCGCCGTCAAGTGCAAAGCGACCCGACACGTCCTTCCTTTGACCGACATCGCAGTGGCCTTGGTCCGTTGCGTGGGCACGACAGCGAGCCACCGAGGTACCCCATGAGCTGGCTCACTCGCCTCACCACCCTCGTCAACCAACGCCTGGGGATTCGCCTCAGCCTCGAGGGAAGGGAGGACACCTTTCGCCAGGCTGTGAACGTCCGCGCCGCGGCGCTCGGGCTCACCACCCCAGAAGAGTACGTGGCTCGCGTCAGCCGAACGGGCGGCAGTGAAGAGGAATTTCAGAGCTTGGTGCTCTTGGTCACCAACGGCCACACCTCCTTCTTCCGCGATCTCGAGCAGCTCATGATGTGGCGCCAAGTGCTGACGCAGGATGCGCCCACACGACGGCTTCAGGTGTGGTGTGCCGGCTGCTCAACCGGCGAGGAGGCTTACACCATCGCGATGCTCTGCAAGGAGCTGGGGCTCGCGGTGGAGGTGTTGGGCACCGACATCAACAAAGCCTCGCTGACAATCGCTCAGCACGCGCACTACGACCCCTGGACGACCCGGCGAATCCCTGAAGAGTACGCGCGCTTCTTGGTCAGTGCAGGTGAGCAGCTTCGTGTGGCCGACAGCGTTCGGGCGTCGGTGCGCTTCCAGCAGCACAACCTCCTGCACAACCCGCCGCGCCCTGCTCCCGGGCAGAAGTGGGATGTGATCTTCTGCCGCAACGTGTTCATCTACTTCCCTCTGGAGGAGGTTGGGCACGTCGCTCGCTGGTTCGCGTCGGCCTTGGCGCCCGATGGACACCTCTTGATTGGTGCGAGCGAGCGCCTACCAGACCTGAAGCGATGGGTCATTCAATCCAAGGGGAGCCGTCACACCTACCAGCTCGCTGCAATGAACGACGAAGAGTCGCATCAGACCGAGTGGTCGCTCGCCTCGCAGCTCGAGACTCCTCGTTCGAGCCCTGCTGATGCGCCCCCACTGTCTTCCGTCGCCCCTTTTCTCGACGCGCCACCGCCCCTTGATCTCCGCGCCGCCCCCGCTACGGCGATGACGCTCCCAAGCGATGAGGATGTTGAGGCGTTCTCCCAGGTCAACGTCCTGATCGAGGCCAAGAGCAACCACCTCGCCGTTGTCGATGTGCGCAAGTTCCTCGATGCTCACCCGAATCATGTGCCGGCCTTGTTGACCTTAGGATGCCTCGAGTTGGCGCAGCACCGTTTCGACGACGCGTTGGCGGCCTTCGGGGCGGCGGCCGATGCCGACCCGTTTCTGCCCGACACATACTTGTTCCAGGGGATCACCCATCGCAAGCTCGGAAACTTGGAGACGGCTCGACAATCCCTTCAAAGAGCCTTGTTCCTTGCCCCAGAGTTCTGGCCTGCGTCGTTCATGTTGATCGGGGTCTATGAGCGATTGGGGCAGCACAAAGAGCTGACGAGGGAATTGCGAAGAACACTTGGCGTTCTCAATGGCGGGCAGGACACAGAGCACCTCAGTCCGGGAGTGCATCGCCTCTTCTATCCCCGGGCAGATGAGGTTCGTGAGGCCTGCCTCATCTACGCCGAGAAGGGAGCGCAATTTTGAACCGATTCTGCTTGACCTCCACCAAACACCGCGAATCCGCGACCGCTGGTCGCTGAGAGAGAAAAAAACGGGATTGTGGCTGATGCCCGAGAAATCGTGTGCGCATTATTGGAACATTGGCTAGTGATTCCTTGCGACTCTCAGGGTTATACTGTGTAGGTGTGGCGGACGCCCTGCCCCCCCACGACGGGCGTTTCATGGAGTACGCGGCGAATGGAATCGGCGAAGAAGAAGGTGCTTGTCATCGATGACAGCGAGATTGTGCTCGACGTCGTGCAATCGATCCTCGAGGACGCGGGCTACGAAGTGGTGTGCTCCGCGAACCCTTTTGGTTCTTTCTTGGCTTTGACCCGGGAACAGCCAGATCTCGTCCTGCTCGATCTCTCCATGCCAGGCATCGAGGGGGACGTCCTGTTGCAGGTTATCAAGGAGTCGGGGCTCACCCACTCAGCCAAGATCGTGATTCACTCCTCGCGAGACGAAGCCGCTCTGGCCCGAATTGCAGCGGAGATCGGAGCCGACGGCTACATTCAGAAGTCCAGCGATCCCGACGAGTTTCTGGCGGCGATCGCCCGCTGGCTGCACTAGGCCAACTTGGGACCTTGGGCAGGCTGCGCTCAGTAATGACCTCATCACTCGGGCGCTTGCCCTGCAATTCGAAATCGGTTCTGGCGACTTTGAAGTTGGTCGCTCACTCGTCGAATTGGGCCGGATCCGAAGGGCGTGGCCCCTCGGCAGAGGCTGGGACTGCCATCCAGAGCATCGCTAGGCACGCCAAGAGCTCGAAAAGTCTAGTCTACTCTAGTGAGGGTCATTGCTTTCCGACTTCGCTATCAGTGGAACACTGCATTTCAGACAACAAGCGGCAGCGCATGGGCGCAGTAGTGCAGATGGAGACATGCTGCCAAATTGGGCGCTCACGCCTCAAGGGAATCCAAGGCGTTCTTCTCGAACTCGAAGGTCACACCGTACACGAAATTCGCAAATCCACGTGCGGCAGTTCGGGGCTCCAAAGGCTTGGTCGTCTGTGACACAGGCACAAAACGGGAACGCCGCAGGCTGGCTAGCGCAACCAAGAGAGGGGTCGAGAATAGCGCGTCTGGGTTGTCGCTACTGCAGCCCGACGATCGCTATTCTGGCGGGATTCTTGTTCGGAGCATGCGCTCTCAGGCGAGGTGGGCGTTGAGTAAGCCTCGAGAGGCGGTCTTGATGGGTTGATCCGTGGCTCTCTATCGTTGATCCTTCGGTCTATTGGGTTGATTCGGCGTGATGATTGGTTGATCCGTCGACTTTTTAGGTTGATCCGTCGACCAGGTAGGTTGATCCGTCGACTTTTTAGGTTGATCCGTCGACCAGGTAGGTTGATCCGACGTCGTTTCATCTGCCAAGACCGGTGGATCGACACTGGCGACCTGTGAATCGACCTCGAGAGCCCGGCTGGTCGACCTCGAGAGTCCGACTTGTCGACGTCAAAGGCCCGACTTGTCGACGTCAAAGGCCCGACTTGTCGACGTCGAAGGACTGGTAGAGCGACGTGGCAAGACCGACGTGGTTTGGGTCATTTCCTTTAGTTGGCATCAAGGTCCTCGATGGGCGTGGGCGAGCTCGTGTGGGAAATCTAGTAGCAAGGGGAGACTGTGGTGGCAAGGGGACGGTTGTGTCTCGCTCTGGTCGGGCGACGAAATGGACATACCCTGTCCGAAATCTCTCGGGGTGACAGAACCAAGAGCCAGACCACACCCTCACCCTCCGGCGCGCAAAAAATAATCACCCGCCGCGGGAACTTTCTCGACCGCCCTCTGTCGAATCTCCCGACACTGCAGCGGGGAGCTCGAGAGCGATTCACGTCGACCAATGACTCGTCATTGGTGCGGCACCCGTCTGTCCTGACACCTCACGTCCATCCGGAGCTGGCCATGTCGACCCGTACGAACCAACCTCCCTTCTCGCCCTTCGGATTCGCAAAACCGCAGTTCTCCATCGCGCCCTTCGGTCTGCCTCAGCCGACGACGGCCGCACCTTTCGGCTTGCCGCAGCCCCTCGCGATCCCCGCCGCGCCCCCCGTCGCGCCCAAGACCTCCCCGCGCGACTCCTTCGAGCGCCGCTTTCTGTCCGAGTGCTACCGCGGCGGCGTCAGCACCCTCGAGATCGCCATGATGTGGAAGGACAACCTCTTCCACGTCGACCAGTACGAGAAGGCCGGCCACATCAGCATCGGCGCCAGCGCCGAGGCGACCTACGCCGTCGAGGCCGCGTGCATCGGCGACTTGCGCCCCTTCGTCACCGGCGAAGACAGCCAGTGGACCTTGACCTTCAACGAAGGCATGGACGGCTTCCTCCTCGTCGACCCGCGGACCACCGGCGGCAAAGAGAAGCTCACGCTGCAAGAGGCCATCACCAGCGGGCTCGCTCAGCGCGGCGAGGGCGGTTGGACGGTTCGCCTCACGGGCACCACCCGCGCCAAGCTCGTCGTCGGCGGCCTCACCTTCCTGGTGCACAACGTCTCGCGGCCGACCATGAGCCTCCCACTCTTGGCCCTGGGCGGCTCGGCCGGCGCTGGGCTGTTGGTCTCCCTCCTGACGTTCGGCGTCTCTTTCCTGCTGCACAGCGGCTTCTGGTTCATGGTCTCCATGACCACCGACCGCATCGACCTCATGGCCATCGACCAGCTCAACAACAACTCGGCGTTCGCCGAGGCCCTCGTCGCACCGGACCAGCAAGAGGAAGAGCTCGAAGAGGAGGAGGAAGCCGAAGCCCAGGCCTCGAACGCGCCCGAGGAAGAGGACGGCGCCCGCGCTGCCGAAGAAGAGGGCGACAGCGGACGCCCCGACGAGACGACCGAGCGCGGCCGCTTCGCCATCGCGGGCGACGAGGACCACATGGCCCTGGCCAGGGCCTACGACACCGAGGTCGCCCGCGGCTCTGGCGTCCTCGCCGCAGCCGCCGAGATGGAGTCGCTCCTCGGCACCGGCATGACCTCGGTGGGCTACGACGCCGTCGACGCCTGGGGAGATTTCGACGCCCGCAACGCCTACGGCAACGCGCCCGGAAACTACGGCCTTGGCATGAAGGACGCCGGTCGCGGCGGCGGCGGAAACAACCGAAACGGCTTCGGGTTCGACGGTTTTAGCAACTCGGGTCGCCCCGGCGGTGGAGACGGAGGGCGAGTCTTTGGCGAAGCAAAGCCCAAGCTCGGCGAGAAAGAGACCAAGGTCCCCACCTTCAACCACGGACGCCCCGACGTAAACGGCTCCCTCGACAAGCGCATCATCCGCAAGGTCGTCAATCAACACCACTCTGAAATCAAGGCCTGTTACCAGAAGGAGCTCGCCACGAAGTCCAGTCTCTACGGCAAGATCGTCGTCAAGTGGACCATCGACGGCAGCGGCAACGTCGCGACGGCCTTGGTCTTCGAGACGACCATGAACAACCAGAACGTCGAGCGCTGCCTCGCCAACGCCATCGAGCACTGGCGCTTCCCGGCGCCGAAGAACGGCACCCTGGTTTCGGTCTCTTACCCCTTCGTCTTCGAAGTGAAGTAGCAAGCCCGAAGTGGCAACCGTTAGGATAGGGGATGCGAGAAAGGGCACAGCGAACGCTGTGCCCTGCGACGAGAGGGTTTGCCTTTGCGCCATGGGCACGACGCCCTATACTCGACGCCTATGAAGCTGCCTTTCGATCGACAAATGCTGAATGAGCGAAATCGCCGAGACGATAGGGATGCTCGAGTGTCGGCATCGGCTTGCACCCCGAGCGAGCGCCTGATGCAAGCCTTGGAGTTGAGTGGTGTCGCTCGCTCCTTGGCGCGCTCGGTGGGTGCAAAGTGGCTAACAGAGCCGCCTAATGATCTGCCAGCGAAGGCGCGTCGCTGCCCTGCCAGAGTGGTTCGTCGTGACTCGTGATCTCGAAGCCGCACTGCGGCTGGTCATCGAGATCTTGGATGGGTTGAAGCTGCGCTACGCGTTGGTCGGCGGGCTCGCCGTTAGTACCTGGGCCTGGCCTCGCTCGACACGAGACGTGGACCTTTGGGCAGCGCTGCCGGATGAGCGCTTGCCCGAGCTCGAACACGCCCTGATGGCAGATGGCTTTGAGGTCCCCGCCATGGTCGACGAGCTTCGGCAGTTTGGTGTCTTTCGGTCGCGTCATCGAGAATCGGGGGTGTTTGTAGACATTTTCGACGCGACGGGGCCACTGGGTGAGGCACTGCTCGACCGACGCCTATCGGGCCAACTCGGTCAGACGAGGGTTTGGTTGTCGAGCCCTGAAGACCTCGCCGTCTTGAAGGCGTTTTCTGATCGCGACCGAGACTTCGACGATCTCGTGTTACTGCTCTCCGTAGTCGACTTGGATCGGGACTACGTTCTCGAGTGGGCACGCAGGCTCGACCAGAGCATCGGCACAGAAGAGGTGGTGGCTCGAGTTCGAAGTGCCATCTCGAAGGCTGGGCTCCAGTTCGATCGCACGTAGGGACGCTTGGTGGCTGGGGCCTGGCGCACCTCGAGGACAACCCTTGGCACGAAGTCCAGACCGCAGCTTCGGCCCCTCCACCCGCAAGAAACAAAGCAAACCCCCGCGCCTACGCACCCCCAACCCAAAAAACTCCCGCCCCAAACTTGAACCCAAGCTCCACGCGCTTAGGCTTGCGCGTCGCGCAACACGGCCCGCAAGGCCGCTGTGCGCGACAGCCTCTAAAAATGTTCGAGTGGGGAATACCGCTCTGGGGACAACCAGTTCGGCACTGCGTTCACAAGGGCCTCGCGGCGCGGTTCCGCCGCCAGGCCCAAGGACTGCTTAGATTATTACGCGTCGTCACAAACCTGTGATGCCGTCTCACATCCCGCGCGACTCGATTATCGGAGCCCGCGGAGCATCTCTCGAAACGCCCAGCTGGGCGTAGACACGACTAAGGAGAGGGTCAGGACATGGCGAGTTTCGAAGAGCAAGTCTCTCAGACCAAAGATCGGTTCGAAGCACTCAAGAGCGAAGTCGGCAAAGTCCTCGTCGGACAGGACCACATGGTTCACCGGCTGATGATCGGCTTGGTCGCCGATGGCCACGTCCTGGTCGAGGGCGTGCCCGGGCTGGCCAAGACGCTCGTCGTGCGCACCCTCGCCGAGGCGCTCAATCTCGACTTCTCCCGCATTCAGTTCACGCCCGACATGCTCCCTGGCGACGTGACCGGAACCCAGGTCTTCAACCCCAAAGAGGCCACCTTCTCCATCAAGAAGGGCCCGATCTTCGGCAACCTGGTGCTCGCCGACGAGATCAACCGCGCCCCGGCCAAGGTGCAGTCGGCCCTGCTCGAGGCCATGCAAGAGCGACAGGTCACCATCGGCAACGAGAGCTTCAAGCTGGGCTCGCCCTTCCTGGTGATGGCCACCCAGAACCCCATCGAGCAGGAAGGCACCTACCCCCTGCCCGAAGCGCAGCTCGACCGCTTCATGCTCAAGGTCCTCGTGGGCTATTTGTCGAAAGACGACGAGGTGAAGGTCATCGATCGCATGGCCGGCAGCTCGGCCGAGCCCGTCGTTTCGCAGATCATGGAGGTCGAGGAGATCCACAAGGCCCGGGAACTGGTTCGCCAGGTCTTCGTCGACGACAAGGTCAAGCGCTACGTGGTCGAGCTGGTGCACGCCACCCGCAACCCAGGCGCCGCCGGCATGCCGCAGCTCAAAAACTTCATCGAGAACGGCGCCTCGACCCGCGCCAGCATCAACCTCATCAAGGCCGGCAAGGCGCACGCGCTCCTCTCGGGCCGCAGCTACCTAAGCCCCCACGACATCAAGACCATCGCCACCGACGTCCTGCGCCACCGCGTCCTGCTGACCTACGAGGCCGAGGCCGAGGGACGCACGCCCGACAGCATCATCGCCACCATCCTCGAGAACATCGAGGTCCCCTGAGGCAACGCGCGGACCCAGGCGTCACGCCGCCGTGACGCCGCTGCCGCGGTGCGACTTACGGTCCCGAAAAGGCGACCGGTCGCGCGAATTCGTCCAACGACCCAGGTGGAACCTTCCTTCTCGCAGAACTTTGGGGATGAACGATGCTCACATCGGAGATCATCAAACAAGTCAAACAGATCCAGATACGGACGGGACGCCAAGTCGCCGACGTGCTGGCCGGCGAATACCTCTCGGTCTTCAAGGGCCGCGGCATGGAGTTCGACGAGGTCCGGCCCTACGTGCCCGGCGACGACGTTCGCACCATCGACTGGAACGTCACCGCCCGCATGGGCCTGCCCTACGTCAAGCGCTACGTCGAGGAGCGCGAGCTGACCGTCATCTTGCTGGTCGACGTCAGCGCCTCGCAGGATTTTGGCTCTGGCCGCCGCTCCAAGCGCGAGGTCGCCACCGAGCTCTCGGCGCTGCTGGCCTTCTCGGCCATCCAGAACGACGACAAGATCGGCCTGCTCCTCTTCCACGGCGGCGCCGAGGAGTACATCCCCGCCCGCAAAGGCCAGAAGCACGCCCTGCGCGTCGTCCGAGAGGTCCTGGCCCGCGGCACCGAGCTGGCCCCCGAGCCCGCCGACACCTCGCTCTGGCGCCTGCCCAAGCTCATCTTGCAGCGCTTCACCCGCCTCAAAGAGCTCACTCGCCGCGAGCCGCGACGCAGCACCAGCATCGCCTTCGCGCTGCAGTTCTGCCAAAAGGTCATCCGGCGCCGGGCCGTCATCTTCCTCATCTCGGACTTCATCGACGAGGACTACTTGCAGCTCCTGCGTTCCACCAACGGGCGCCACGACGTCGTCGCCATCCACATCAGCGACCAACGCGAGCGCGTCTGCGAGGACGCCGGCCTGCTCACCCTCGAGGACGCCGAGAGCGGCGTCGCGCGGGTCATCGACACCTCGTCGGTGGCCTTCCGCGAGACCGTCAAGCGGGAGTCCGAGGCGCGGCTCGAGGGCCTCGAAAAAGAGCTCGCCAGCTCGGGCATCGACCTCATCCGCATCGACGCCGACGGCTCCATCGCCGAGCCGCTGATCTCCTTCTTCCGAGCCCGGCAACGGAGGATTCGGCGATGACCAAGAAACTCATCATTGTCTTGCTCTTGGTGCTCTTGGTGCTGTCGTTGCTGCCGCTCGCCTGCAGCTCCAACGAAGAGGCCGCGCCCGAGCCCTCATGGGAGGCCGACACTAAGGGCGAGCCTTTGGTCAAGACGACCACGGTCGGCCCCGTGACGGTGACGGTGACGGCCCTGCCGGCCGCGCCAAAGCTGGGCGATCCGGTCCTCTTGACCCTCGAGGCCAAGGCCGAGCCCGGCGTCGAGCTGCACATGCCGGCCTTCGGCGAGCAGCTGGGCCGCTTCAACATCGTCGACTACAAGCCCGACTCGGGCACCAACGCCGACGACAGCTCTTACGCCTCGCAGACCTACACGCTCGACCTGCCCATGAGCGGCAAGCAGCGCATCCCACAGCTCCTGGTCGAGTTCGTCGACAACCGCAAAGACAGCCCGACGCCGGGCGAGCTCATGGAGGTCCTCACCGACGAGCTGACCCTCGAGGTCGAGTCGGTGCTGCCCGAGTCCGGCGTCACCGTCCAGCTGCGCCCCCTGCGCGGCCCTCTCGACGAGCTCGAGGCGTTGCCGGGCGAGGAGCCGGTCCGCTGGCCCTACTACGCAGTCGGCGCCTTGCTTCTCGTACTCTTGGCGGGGTTCTTGTTCGTGCTCATCCAACGCCGCGCCCTGGAGCGCGCCAAGGAGTCGGCTTTCGACGTGGCGCTAAAGAAGCTGCTCGCGCTGCAAGCCCAAGGGCTGCCGGAGCCCGACGAGGTCGACGACTGGTACGTCGCCCTGTCGGACATTGTCCGTCGCTACCTCGAAGCCCGCTACGGCCTGCGCGCCCCCGAGCTCACGACCCAGGAGTTCCTCTTGCTCGCCTATGACATCGAAGGCCTCGAGGCCAAGCACCGCGCCCTGTTGAGCTCACTCTTGGAGCGCGCCGACCGCGTCAAGTTCGCCCGCTACTTGCCGCAGAGCGACGAGTCCCGCGAGGCCATCGAGACCGCCCGGCGCTTCATCGAAGAGTCCAACGCGACGCTGTCGCAAGGAGGGGCGGCATGATTGGCGTCAGAGAGCCCCTGTTTCTGCTGTTCTGTTTGCTGGCCATTCCGGTCTTCTTCTTGACCCGCATGACCGTCGGCCGTCTTCGCTTTTCGTCTCTCGGGATCCTGCCCAAGGGGGCAGCGACGCTGCGGGCCCGCTTGGTCTGGGTGCCCGATTCCCTGGTCGCCCTCTCGGTCGTCGTCTTCGGCGTCGCCTTGGCCGGCCCCCGGCTCGAGGGCGGGTCGACCCGCGTCCAACGCGAGGGCATCGCCATCATGATGGCCGTCGACATCTCGGGCTCCATGAAGGCCCTCGACCTCGCCACCAACGGCGTCGAGGACACTCGTCTCGACGTCGTACAGGACGTCTTCGTGGAGTTCGTCGAAGGCAACCCGGACGACGGCCTGGAGGGCCGCCCCGACGACGCCATCGGGCTGGTGAGCTTCGCGCGCAACGCCGACGCCGCCTGCCCCTTGACCCTGGACCACGGCAACCTCGTGAGCATCGCCAAAGACCTCGAGATCGTCACCCAGCGCGAGGACGACGGCACCGCCATCGGCGACGCCTTGGGGCTCGCCGTCGAGCGGCTGCGCGAGTCTGAGGTCTCCTCTCGCATCATCATCCTGCTCACCGACGGCGTGAACAACGCCGGCGAGGACTCGCCGCTCGAAGCGGCACAGCTCGCCAAAACGTTGGGGATCAAGGTCTACGCCATCGGCGCCGGCACCAACGGACTGGCTCCGGTGCGCGCCACCGACCCCTTCAGCGGCCGCGAGGTCCTCACCCAGATGCGCGTCGAGATCGACGAGAGCACCCTGCGCCAGATCGCCGACAGCACAGGCGGGCGCTACTTCCGCGCCACTGACGGCGACAGCTTGCGCGAGGTCTACCGCGAGATCGACGGCCTCGAGAAGAGCCGGGTCACCGAAGACCGCATCGTCGAATACGACGAGTACTACGACTTCAGCATGGGGCTCGCCCTCCTCATCGCCTGCAGCGGTTGGCTGCTTGGCGCGTCCCTCTTCAGGAGGCTGCCATGAACGAGTTCGCCTTCCTGTTCCCTCTGCGCATCCACATCATCTGGCTCGCCCTCCTCTTTATCGGGCTCTTGGCCTTGTTGGAGATGCGGCGAAGCGATGCGTTGGCGCGCTTCGTCTCACAGCGCATGCAGGTGCAGCTCGTGCGCCAGATGTCGAGCGGCCGTCGCATCGTTCGTCTGGTCCTCATCGGGCTGGTCTGCACCTTCACCGTGCTGGCCCTGATGCGGCCGCAGACGACGCGTTCCGAAACCAAGACCGGCAAGCGCGCCAAGGCCGACGTCATGGTCGTGCTCGACGTCTCGAAGAGCATGCTCGCCGCCGACACGGCGCCGAGCCGGCTCGAGCGCGCCAAGGCCGACATCCGCGACATGTTGCCTTCGTTGCGCGGCAGTCGAATGGGCCTGATCGCCTTCGCAGGCCGCGCCTCGGTCATGTGTCCACTCACGCCCGATCAAGGCTTCTTCCAGCTCGTGCTGGACTCGGTCGAGGTCGGCGTGGTGCGCAAGGGTGGCACTCGCATTGGCGACGCGCTGCGCAAGGCGCTCGAGGGCTTCGGTGAGGGAGCGATCGGGCCGCGCGCGATCCTGCTCATCACCGATGGCGAGGACCACGATTCCTACCCGCTGGACGCCGCCGACCTGGCCGCCCAGGAGGGCGTTCCGGTCGTCGCCATCGGCTTCGGCGACGAGGACGGCAGCGAGATCGAGATCGTCGACCCCGACACCGGCGTGCGCAAGAAGCACGTCGATCGCGAGGGGAACGTCATCCGCACTAAGCTGGACGGGGCGATGCTGCGCTCCATCGCCGAACGCACCAAGGGCGTCTATGTGCCCGCAGGGACCGCGGTCCTCGACCTCGACTCCATCTTGAAAGAGCACATCACGCCACTGCTCGACGACCCAGACATCACCGTCACCAAAGACATCCGTCACGAGCTCTATCCCTGGGCCTTGCTGGGCGCGCTGCTGGCGCTCTTCGGCGCCGTGCTGGTGAGCACGCGCTTGATGGGGCAGGGGAGTCGACTGGAGACGGTCGCCAACGGCAACGGAGGCGAGGCATGAACTCGATGAGAAGAACCAGTTGCAAGTGGCTGCTTATTGGCCTCCTCAACGTGTCGCTGAGCGGCATGGCCTTCGCCGACCCGCCGGACACAACCGATCCTGCGGCGGCCGACCCAGCCGCCGAGCCCGAACCGCCCGTCGACGAGGCGCCGCCTGCGGACGCCGAGCCGCTCACTCCGCGGCAGAGCTACAACGCCGGGCTCGAGAAGTTCGACGCCGGCGAGCTCGACCGCGCCGAAGGGGCCTTCCTCGAGGCCCGGCAGAAGGGCGGGCAGGACCACGAGGTGCGCTTCCGGGCCGCCTTCAACCTGGGCATGACCTACGCCGCGCGGGCCGACGCCTTCGGCATCGCCGGGCAGTTGCAGCCCGAAGACGCCGAGAAAGCTATGGCGGCGCTGCGCCAGAGCGCAGACGCCTTTCGTGACGCCATCCGGCTGAAGTCCGACGACGAGGACGCCCGCGTGAACTTGGAGGTCGTGCTGATGCGCATCCAGGTCCTGGCCAACCTCCTCAACAAAGAGGGCGGGCTGGAAGAGAAGCTCGACCGGCTCATCGAGGACCAGCGCAGCCTGCGCGAGTCGGTGCGCGCCCTGACCAACACCGTGGCCACGGCGGGCGACACGACCGATCCCGAGGGTTTTCGCGAAGACTTCCGCGGCCTCTCCGGCCAAGAGCGCACCTTACTCTCCGACGCCAACGGCTTGGCCGAGCTCGTCGGCGCCGAGCTCGGCGGCCTCGAAGGCAAGAAAGACGAGGAGAAGACCGACGAAGACAAAGTGCGCATCGTGCAGCTCAAGAACCTCACCCACTACCTCGACCAGGGCCGAGGCGCCATGGCGGACACTCGCCAGCTGCTGCGCAAGCTGCAGGGCGAGGCGGGACATCGCAAGGCGGACTACGTGCTGCGGCAGCTCAAGCGAGCTCGCGAGCAGCTGGCCGATCCGTTGGCGGCGCTCAAGAGCGCCATCGCCGACCAAACCCAGCTGATGAAGCAGACCGCGGGGCTCGAAGGGCTGCGCAACGCGCCCATCTCCGCCAGCCCCGGCGCCGAGCCCCCACCGCAGGCCCCCGCCTGGCTCACCGAAGCCTTCTTGAGCGAGACCCAAGGCGACATCAAGGAGCGCAACGCCGAGTTGCTGATGCGTTTGCAAGCCGGGACTCAGAGCCCGCAAGACCCGGCCGCGCCGCCCGATCCGGACAAGGCGAGGCTGCTGCAATCGGCGACCGAGGCCATTCCCTTGCTCCAGACGGCCGATCAGGCCATGTCGGACACGGTCGACCGCCTGACCGAGTCGAAGCTGAGCGAGGCGTCGCAGAAGGAGCTCGAGGCGCTCGTGGCGCTGTCGCAGGCCATGGAGCGGTTCGCCGACATCAAGTCGCTCATCGAGATCGCCTACAGCGAGCAGCAGCAGGTTGTGGCGCTGCTCAAGCTCGACGACCCGGCGCAGCAGCCGCTCAGCGCCGAGGACCGCGAGCAGACCCTCAACGACGCGGCCGGTCGCAACATCGAGCGCTTGACCCGTCTCGAGGGCTTCTTCGCCGATGAGCTGGCCAAGCTCGACGACCCCCAGCCTGGCCCCGACGGCCAACCCGTGCCGCAGGAGCAGACCGACCGGGAGAAGCAGCGCTACCAGCAGGCCGAGCAGCTGCGGCGTCGGGCGCTGGCGGCGACGTTCCAGATGAAGATGGCCATGGACGAGCTGAAGGCGGCGGAGGCCGCGGCGAACGTCCCGTCGTTGTTGGGCGTCGATGCGACGCAGCCTGTCGCTCCAACGCAGCCCGCCGATGCGACGCAGCCCATCGAGCCGACGCAGCCCGTCGCTCCAACGCAGCCCGCTCCGGCGGTTGCCCCTGTCGGTCCTCGACCCGACCCTCAAAAAGTCGTCCAGGCCGCCCAGAACGCCGAGGAGGCCATCGGAGACCTGCGCCTGCTCTTCCTCTCCGCCGTCGAACACCTCGAGGAGCTCGCCAAACGCCAGGCCAACACCTTGGACAAGAGCTCGTCCGTGGCCGCGACCTACCCCAAAAACGACGACCCCGACAAGGAGGCCGAGCTCGAGGGCGAGAGGATGCTCGCCGCCGGTCCGCTGTCGGGCGAGCAGAGTGAGCACGCCGACGTCGCCGACGCGCTGACCGAGGCGTTCAGGGCCCAGGCGGACGCCATCTCGCAGCAGCCCGCGCAGCCCGGCATGGGCGGGCAGGGCGGGCAAGCTCCCCAACAGCAGGCGGACGCCTTGGCGGCCGCAGCCGACGAGATCACGGCAGCCTCCAGCTCCATGCGCAGCGCGACGGGCGCGCTCTCCCAGACGCCCCTTGATCTCTCGGGGACGATCGAGCATCAACAGGCGGCTCTCAACCACCTCCAGAAGGCACTCGAGATTCTGCAGCCGCCGCCGCCGCCCCAGGAAAACAAGGCTCAGCAGGACGAGAAGCAGCAGCAGGACGAGATCTCCAAGGAGCAGGCCGAGCGCAAGCTGCAGGAGGTGCGCGACCGCGAGGCCGAGCGCCGAAAGAACAAAGAGCAAAAGGGCCCCGAAGAGATCGTCGAAAAGGATTGGTAATGCCCGTCCGGAAAACCCACATCTGCGGCGTCGCCTTCCTCGCTCGCTCCTCGGCGTACTCGGGTGCGCCTGCGTCGCTCGGTCGTCGGCTCCTTGCACCCGGGCCATTTCCGAACGGGAACTCAGCCCCGAATTGTGCGGGCGCCAGAAACGCGAGTTGCCAATAGATTCCCAGGAACCCGATCATGGACCCACTGCCTAAAATTGTCCTCACGAAGCTCGTTAGCGCCTTAGTTATCGCGATGCTGCTCGCTGGATTCGCGGGCACGGCCGTGGCTCAACCCAGCGTGCAACTGCAGGTCGAGAGCAAGGACATCTACGCGGAGCTGCCGTTCACCCTGTCGGTCATCGTCAAGGGTTTCGAACAAACCCCAGAGCCGATTCTGACGCCGGTGACGGTCGATAACGCCGAGGTGACCTTTCTTGGGATGAAGCCGCAGGTCTCGTCGATGGTAACCATCATCAACGGGCGCCGGACGGACTCGAACGACGTGACGTTCATCTACAGCTACCGCATCACCGTCCCGGGCCCAGGCCGCTACGCGGTCGGCGCCATCGTGGCGAGCCAGGGCCTGATGACGGCGAGCAGCCCAGAAGCGGCGTTTCAGGCGGGCTCCATCGAGGAGACCGAGGACATGGCCATCCGCCTTACGATGCCCGTGCGGCCCGTCTGGATCGGCGAGAGCTTCGAGGCCACCATCGACTGGTACCTGCGCGCCGACGTGAAGAGTCAGAACTTTTTTATCCCCCTCTTCGAGCACCCCGACCTCTTCGAGTTCGAGGCGCCAGAGACCAGCGGCCGCGCGCAGATGCTGGAGATGGAGACGCCGACGGGCACCATCGCGTTGCCCTACGAGCGCGACAACGCGACCCTCGACGGCAAGCAGTTCACCCGCTTCCGCTTCAAGGTCGAGGTGACGCCCCTGAAAGCCGGCGCTCTCGTGGTCGAGCCCCCGCGGGTGACGGCCGCACTGCAGGTTGGTGGGCAAGGCCGCGACCGCTTCGGTTTCCCCACCGCCAACACCAAGCTCTTCAAGGCCTCGGGCCTCAACAGCCAGATCGAGATCAAGGCCCTGCCTCACAATAAGCGCCCCGGCAGCTTCTCGAACGCAGTCGGCACCGCCTTCTCCATCGAGGTCAAAGCCGAGCGCACCGTGCTCAAAGTCGGCGATCCCCTCAACCTGACTCTGAGGGTGCGCGGCGATGGCAATTTGAAGGGCTTGATCTTGCCGAAGCTGGACGCCGACGGCGGACTCGACCCTGCGGCTTTCACTCTGCCAGCGCAGTCGCCCTCTGGAGTCGTCGAAGAGCTAGACGGCGTGCTGGTCAAAACCTTCGTCGTCGGAGTGCGGCTCAAGAGCGACAACGTGACCGAGATCCCACCTCTCGCCTTCTCCTTCTTCAACCCCGAGCGCGGCGAGTACCAGACGGTGCGCAGCGAACCCATCGCGCTCTCGGTCTCGGGTTCAAAGGTGGTGGGAGCGCAAGACGTCGTGAGCCAGAAGCCGTTCAAGGACCCGACGCCGTCGAGCTCGAGCGCCTCGAAGCCCGCGAAGCCCGAGAGCGCCGCTGAGACGTCGTCGAGCTCGGTGTCGTTGGTGGGTGCCGACATGGGCCTGAGCGCTCCCGATGCGACTTTGGAGAGCGCCCCGACGCTGACCAAGGTCATTCCAGCCTTGGCGGCGCTGTACCTGCTGCCGCTGGCTTTCTTCGGCTGGCGCGTCGTGCAGAGACGGACCGCAGGGAGTCGCGCGCAGCAGAGCAAGGTGCAGAGCGCCCAGCGAGCGCTGCAAGAGGCGCTCGCCGCCGCCAAACGAGAGGCCGCGCGCGAGAGCGTCACGGCGCTCTCGTCGGCCCTGCGTGAGTTGCTGCGCTCCCTCGAGCGCCCCTTGTCGGACGCCAACCCGATCCTCGAGAAGCTCGACGTGGCCGCCTTTGATCCCCGCGCTGCCGAGGCTCCATTAGACGCGAAGCTGCGCACGGAGATCGAGGCCGTGGCCAAGTCGTGGGGCGAGCAGCCGGCGAGCGCGTCTGGCGGCGGGGTGGCGAAGGCTTCGGTCGTCGTCTTGGCGCTCGCCAGCGTGCTCGTCGCGCCCCATTCTGCGTCGGCCGATGAGCTGGCGGACGCCCGCGATCTTTACCAGTCGGCGATGGAGACCCAGGACCGAGACCCACGGACGCATCAGTTCAAGCGGGCCGAAGAGGCGTTCCGCGCCTTGGCGCAGGCCCATCCGGAGAGCCCGGAGGTGCTGGTGGACTGGGGCAACGCGGCGCTGGGCGCGCAGGAGCTCGGTGTGGCCGTGTTGGCTTATCGGCGCGCGCTGGTCCTCGATCCCAACAACGCCCGCGCCCACAAGAACCTGGGTTGGGTCCGCGACGCGCTTCCCAGCTGGCTGCCCAAGCCCAAGAGCGAGCCCTCTGCGGTGGACGCCTTCTTCTTCTGGCGCGACCTGTTTTCGAAGTCCATGGTGGCCGTCATGGCGGCGCTGGCGTTCGCGGTCGGGGCCCTTCTCTTGGTGCCCTGGGGCGGCCCAGCCGGCCGCCGCAGGGCGCTGCGCCTGGCCGCGGTGGCGCCGTTCTTGTTGTGGCTGTGGATGAGCGCGTCGATCTTCGTCTCGACCAACGACGTCGGGAACGCGGCCGTGGTGGTGACCGACGGTCTGGTGCTCAAGTCGGCCGACAGCCCCGGTGCGACTGCGGTGTTGGTCGAGCCTCTGCCCGCTGGCACCGAGGTCCACGTCGTCGAGGCGCGGTCTTCGTGGGTGCAGGTCGAGCTGGCGGATGGGCAGCAAGGGTGGTTGCTGGCGTCGGGTGTGGAGGCGTTGAAGTAACGATAGGGTGGCTATTTTCCTCAGAAACCGAGATAATTAGGGCGCTTGTTCGCGCCTCGGACGTCTGTAACCCCATGACTGAAGAGACGAGATGGCAGGTTCAGATTGGCATCTTTGGGATGCAGGCTCGGAACCCCTGGAGCCTTGCAGGCTGCGAGTTCCCTCCTGGTTGAGGAACACCGTTGCCGCGGTCTAGCGACCGAGCGGCATGGGTTTGGTCATGCCGTAGTAGTCGATCAGGTTGCTCAACACCGAGTCGCCGTGCATCAAAGTCTCGATGGCGCCCCGACAGCTCGTCCAACAGGTCTTGCAGGTGTTGTTGAGGTGCTTCTCGACGAGCTTGCGCTCGATCTCCTGCATGTCCTCTTCGAGGATGTTGCCGACGGAGTCTTCGAGGTGGTCGATGCAGAGCGAGACGTTGCCTTGGCTGTCGATGTTGCAGAGGTTCTTGCCGGCATAACAAGGCCCGACGCCACCGTGATCGACGGCTTCCGAGAAGCGGGAGAGGTAGCCCCTGAGCTGGACGAACTCGGGGTACTTGTCCTTGAGGCGCAGGAGCTCTTCGCTGACGCGGCTGTTCTTGGCCTTGCGGTCCTCGGGGCGGCCGCGGGCGTCGCTGTATAGCGTGACGAGGTAGGTGATTCCCATGTCGCCGCACTTCTGGATGAGCGGCTCCACGTGGTCGATATTGTCGGACATGATGACCGAGATCATGTGCACGCGTTGCCAGCTCTTGGTGCGCGCGCGCTCGATGCTCTGCAGCGCGTCGATGGCGTGCTGCCAAGCCCCCTCGACGCCGCGCTGGGCGTCGTGTTTGGCGGGGTCGATGTAGTCGACCGAGACGCTGATCTCGTGGATGCCGGCCTCGAAGAGCTGCGCAGCTTTCTCCTCGGTCATAAACCAGCCGTTGCAGATCATGACCGGAAAATGGTGGCGGGCCAAGGTCCGCACGATGCCGTCCAGGTCCTTGTGCAGCAGGGGCTCACCGCCACCGATGGAGACAATCTGCGGCCCGATTTGGGCGAGCTTGTCCGAGATCATGTCGACCTGATCCAGGCTCAGCTTCGGCTTCATGCGCGCCGGCTTCTTCCAAAAGTCGCAGATCTGGCAGCGGAAGTTGCAGTTGTAGAGAATCTGCAGGTTGGTGTGGATGAGCTTGCGGGCGAAGAACGAGCGCACGTAGCGCAGTTTCTTCTCCGGCTCGTTGACGAGCCCTTTGAACGTCTCGCTGACGTGCTGCAACTTTTCTCTCTGCTTGGTCGCCAAAGATTCCAGCATCTTCTGTCCCCGTCTTCTCCCGTCCGAATGCCACAAAGTGCGCGCAGGACCATACACTTTGGGGGCGTTGGGCGGTAGTAAATCTTGTGGCTCGGCGCGCTCAGACGAACAAGAACAGCAAGGCCCACAGAGCGTACAACAAGACTGCACCGAGGGCCGTCAATATCAACGCCGAAGCGCGCTCGCGCCTGGGTTCTCGCGTGCCCCCCCAGAGCCTTCGCTGCAGCGGCACGACGGCCAGGATCAGAGGCAGCGAGAGCCACGCCTCGAACACCCTGCGCACCCTCTCGAGCTCGCCTGCGCGGTCACTTGGAAGGCCCCGCCAAGGCGTGGCGCGAAGGGGCGGGGGAGGGGACATGGGCGGGTTCGCCCGCGCTCGGCGAATGGCCTCGCGGGCTTCCGGCACCTGACAATTGGCCAGCGTGTCCAAGACCGAGTCGAGCCCCGGCCCCCCGTTCGCCATAACGCCCGGGATCGCCGCGAGTCGCTGCGCAGGGATGGCCTCTAACTGAAGCGGAAGAGCGACGATGCCGGCCACGAGCGGTCCGGCGCAGACCACCCAAGTGAGCGAACTCGACGCGATCCCTAAGCTCATGGCGCCCACGCTCTCACCGTTGACGTCGAGCTCGGCGAGGAGGTCGACGGCGGCGAGAGAGACGGCGAGGGGCAACAGCTCGACCCACCACAAGAGATAACGGCCGGCGAGCGGGCCCCCCGAGGAGCTCCCCAACGAGGTCGCGACAGACTCCAACGCCAGCACCAGACCGGGCAGCACCATGGCGGCGACAGCGCAACGAAGCCAGGCCCTGAGTCCGGTGTGAAGAAGGAAGAGGTTGGGTCGCATGGTGTGGTGCTGCAAGGCGAGTTCGTTGCGAACGGGCAAATTCCTACCTTTGAAGTTCGCTCGAGCCGCCGATACAGGCATTCTCTAGCCGTTGAAGTCGCTCACTACCAGCTTTCATCGGCGTCGCCCAACGTGCGCAGCGTTCAGTCGAACTCTTGATAGGGCCTCGCATGCTCGCTCGGAAGATTGGTTTACACCGTTGGCGATGGCGTCTATTAGGTCCATCCGTTCGCGTTGCGGCGAATGGGCCAGTGCAGGACGAGTGATCTTGAGGCGTTCCCGCAACGCGCGAACACCCGATCGGGTTCGCGCGCTACTCGGAACAAAGGTGGCTCGCTTCGAGCCACGTTGCGTCCCTACGCGCGATTGTCGTCGCCCGTTTTTCGAGAGAGTCGAGCGAACTTGAAGCCCAGGGGAAAGGCGCATCGCGACGGACTGGCCAGGGCGATCCTGTGGGGCAGCATCGCCTTGGCGGGCCTGCTCTTCTATCTCGACACCAGCCCCATCGAGCTCGACAGCGACGAGTCCTTCGAGGGTGGCACGAGCTTGGTCCTCGAGGCCGTCAGTGACGTCCTCTTGGTCGTCGACTACGACACCTACAAGGACGAGCCAGAGAGCTTCGCAGAGCTCGATTTCTCCTTGGCTTGGCTCAACACCTTGCAACAGGAGCTTGGTCCCATCGCGCTGCGCGACGCAGAGAGCCTCGCTGACATCGAACTTTCCAATTATCGCCTAGTGATCCTGACCCGCTCCGCTTCTGGCAACGACGCCTGGTTGCCGAAGCTCGAAGGCTTCGTCGACCGAGGCGGGACCTTGGTTCTCGAGATGCCCTCCGGAGCGATTCGCAAGGCCTTCAGCGCCGACGGCCAAGGCGGGGTGCGCGACCCACAGCGGATCACCATGGCCAACGGCTTGGCGACCGAGCTGCAGGCCGCGCTCGAAGAGCTCCCGCTGGCCACCGACATCATCGGCTCCGCAGGCCCCCTCGAGGGCGCCGAGACGGTCCTGACCATCGACGGTGTGCCCGTCATCTATCGCAAGCAGTTGGGCGTGGGCTGGGCCATCACCGTCGACTTCGACTACGGCATGGTCCTCACCTCCATCCAACAAGGCCAGCCCACGGACGGCTTTCGCCTCCGCAATCACCGCGGCACCAACGAGATCGAGAGCTCCGACCTGGTCTTCGACGAGTCGCTCATCGGCAGCATGACGCCCATCGCCGACGTGCTCGAGCGCTTCATGGTCTACGGCGCCATCGGCGAGGTGCTCCCGCAGGTCGGGTTCTGGCCCTTCCTCGACGGCATGGACGGCGCCTTCGTCGTCTCCCACGACACCGGAAACATGGGCGACGACGCCGCTTGGATGGCGCGCTACGAGGCCGCGTTCAACGGCAGCTCGTCCTACTTCCTGCGCACTCCCGGTCCGGTGACGCGCGCTGGCGTCGAAGAGCTCGTTCACCTAGGCGCCGACGTCGGCATCGAATGGAATCGCTCGCTGGGCGGCGGCGGCGTCTACGAACCCATCGGCATGTGGGGCATCGAGCCGGTCTCCAAAGCCTTGACCCTCGACGACCAGAGCTCGCACCTGCGCAGCATGCTCGAGGACCTCTCGCCGCTGGTCTCGGTGCGCTGCAGGGGCAACCTCTGGGGACGCGACTGGGTCGACCCTTTCCGCGCCATGGCCGCCGTCGACCTGCGCACCGACAGCACCTACGCCGCGCCAGAGGCCAAGCCCGGCTACTCCTTTGGCACCGGCATGCCCTTCATGCCCCTTGATAAGACCGGCTTGGGCTTCAACCTGCTCGAGTTCCCCGTGCTGCTCATCGCTACCGGGCGAGACCTGGAGCTGAGCACGCTGAGCGAGATGCTGCGCCAATCCAGCGAGAGCTTTCACGAGGCGCTCGGGGTCTCGTTCGCCCCGGACATCTTCGTCGAAGCTCCCTCGGCCGAATTCTACAGGACTTGGCGAGATGCCTACCGCTTCGCCGCCGAGAAAGGACACTGGATCACCAGCGTCCGCAACCTCTACCGCTTCAGCCGAGCACGCCACAACAGCGAGCTGCGCTCTCGCCGCAGCGACTCGGTCATCAACGGCCGTGAGGTCGTGCTCTTGAGGCTCGAGTCCCTGGCGCTCGAGATCGGCATGACCGTCTCGGTGCCCGAGAGCATTGACGAGAAGACCTTCGTCGAAGCCCGACGGGGGCTCAACCGTGTACAGGGCGACAGTCTCCTCTCCGATCAGCTCGATCCCAAGCCCGTCTCCGTCATGGGTTACACCCGCGTTCTCCTTCCCCTGAGCAAAGGGTTCAACGCGATCGACGTCGTGTACGAATGAACCTCGTGAATTCTTGATGTCCATCCTCAACCCAGACAGCCTGCTCTCCCGCTTCAAGTACGATCTGGCGATCCTGTTCCTCCTGACTTGTCTGGGTGTGGGGGCTTGGCTGACCTACCACCCGTTCTCTTTCGAGAGCACGGACGAAGAGGCGGTCGGCGAACGCCCACCCTCGGTCGGCAGCGGCGAGGTCCTCCTGGTCGTGCCAGAGGAGGCCCAAACGGGCGGTGAGTTCGACGAGCTCGACTTCACCTACGCCTGGTACAACTCGCTGGTGCAGGAGCTCGGTGCCTTCCAAATCCAGAGCACCAAACGCTTTGGCAGCGAGGACCTGAGCACCATTCGGATGGTGGTCGTCCCCTCCCGGTCCGCCGAGGAGCTCGACGCCACCGACATCAACCAGCTGCAAGTCTTCGTCGAGAGCGGCGGCATCTTGATCCTAGAGATGCCCAGCCAAAAGTGGGCGCGGCTCACCGGTATCGACGAGCCCGTCCTCATGGGACGCTCGGCGAAGCGCATCACGGCCGCGGTCGGCAGCATGCTGCAAGGAGACTTTGGGCAGCACCTGATCGATTGCCCCATGAACAGCCGCATGATGCGCCTCGACACCGTAGACATTCCGGACTTCCATCGCAGCGACATCCTCCTCGAGATCGACGGGGTGCCAGCGCACTACCACCGCGCAGCTGGACAGGGGCACGTCTTCGTCGTCGCCTTCGACTTCGGCATGGCTCTGACGGCGCTGCAGCAAGGCCTTCCCGGCGACGCTCTGCTGCTCGACCCCCTCGACGGCGAGGAGGACGAGGACCCGCTCTTCACGCGACCCGAGCGCGCCGTGGCCAACCCCAAGATGCGCACCGCGGCCGTGCCGTACGCCGACCTGCTCGAGCGGCACATCTTCTACGCCCCGCTGAAAGCCAGGCCCTCCGTGCGGTTGTGGTCCTTCCCCAACACCTTGGCGGGCGCGCTGGTCATGACGCACGAGGAGGGCGGCTTCGGCGACAAGGCCACCTACATGGCCGAGTTCGAGTCGAAGAATCGCTTCACGAGCACCTACTTCGTCAGCCCCACCAACATGACCAACAACGCCCTCGACGAACTGCAAAGCCACGGCATAGACGTCGCGCTGGGCTGGCACCGCACCCTCGATCCCATCTACGAAGCCCGCGGGGTCGGGCGTCTGAAGCCCTACCAGAGCGCTCTCTCCTTGGTCGAACAGCGAGAACGACTCGAGGGCTGGGCCGGAAGGCGCCTCCACACCACACGCTCACGTGGGCTGATCTGGGACCGCCACTACAGCCAGACCTTCCGCAAGCTCGCCGCCGCCAGCATCTACGTCGACTCCTCCTACGGTCCAGGCGACGTCGAAGAGTACGGTTACCTCTTCGGCACCGGTCTGCCCTTCTATCCTCTCGACGACAACGGCCTCTTGCTCCCAATCTTGGAGATCCCGTTCGTCCTGAGCGACGACGTCGGGTTCGGGCCCGACGACCTCGATGTGGTCGACAAGCTCCTCAAAGAGAGTCGCTCGGGATTCCACCAGCTCATCACCGTCGACATCGACGCCGACGCTATGGCTCGACATCCGCAGCCGGCCACGCTCGACACCTGGATTCGTTGCCTCGAGATGGCCGAACAAGAACGTCACTGGCTCACGAACCTGCACGAGTTCGTCCTCTTCACCGAGGCTCGCAGGCAGGCGAGCGTGCACACCGACTTCGACGCTCCGACCCGGACGCTGACTGGGAACCTCGAGCTCCCATCGCAGCGCTCACCCCGCGACGATTCGGTGATGCCCTCTCCCGGGCTCGCGTTCCCAGCGCGCTTCGAGGGGGGCAACATCGAGAGCGTCATCCTCGACGGCCAACCCGTCGAGCCCAAGACCTTGGGCCACTCGGGCGATGGAGTGCTCGCCGTGCTCGCCGTCAGCGCCGGCACGCATCGCGTCAAGGTCGTGTACGGCGCCTCTCCGCAAGCGAGATGAGCTAGTGCTCGTTCGGAAAACCCCATCTGCGTCGTCGCCTTCCTCCCTCGCTCCTCGGCGGGTGTACGCCTGTGTCGCTCGGTCGTCGGCTCCTTGCACCTTGGGCATTTCCGAACGGGCACTCAAAAGATGTCCTTTGGGAAGGATTGCGTGTTTCGCTGAGATCGGCGGAAATGCGACCGAACTCTGAATTTCAAGATGGACTCGAGCTAGAAGCCGCCGCGTTGACGACGCTCCTATTGTTCATGAGGGCTCCTCGCTTCCCAAAGGTGGTCCTCTCGTAGCGCGAACTTCGCGCAAAATCACGAAGTATTCACCTCGTGCGACAGACGAAACGTTGGACATTTCGTCTCAGATCTCCGAGATAGTAACGCCGTAACTCACCGAGAAGCGAATGGCTCCGGGCCTCTCGCCAGGCCAGCTGAACCGTTGGAGGGGAAATGTCGACGCTGCCATTGGGTGTGTCGGTCGTCCTACGAAGGTCTCCCGAAGGGACGATTATTGAGTGTGCATGTGGTTTCGGTGAGGAAGACGGCGCCTTTCACGAACAGCCGGTGTCTGCGTTGCCGCAGAAGTGGCGGGCGATTATTGAGGCCGAGCTCGACGCCGTGCTCGACGATGGGCATTGCTTCTCGAGTGCGACTCAACCCGCGCTGGTTATCGCCCCGCTGGGGCACGAGAGAGCCCTCATCGCCACCGCGCTGTCATTCGAGACCACGGAGCAGGGCTTTCGCCGCGCCGCGACTGAGCAGTCGGGCGAGGGCATCACCCTGGCTGACCCAAGCGGGCGCTACGTTTTCGTGAACCCCTGTTTCTGCGACATGATGGGATTTTCACGCGAAGAGCTGCTCGCGATGACCCTCTTCGACGTCCTGCAGCCAGCTGAGCCGACGCCGCTCTTTAGCAAGGTTCGAGACGAGAGGCGCCCAGGCGTGCGGTCGGCTATGCTTCGACGCAAGGACGGCAGCCTTTTCGACGCCGAGATCGCCGGATTTCCGGCGGACGTCAGTGGTCGCCCCTACATCATCGGCTTCGCCCGTGACATCACACACCGGCGTGCACAAGAGGAAGATCGGCTGGCCCTGGAGGCCAAGATCCAGAACGCGCAGAAGCTCGAGAGTCTCGCCGTCCTGGCTGGGGGCATCGCCCACGACTTCAACAATCTGCTGGTCGGCATCTTGGGCAACGCCGAACTCTGTCTGACCGAGCTCGTTCCCGAGGCGCCAGCCCGTCAGTACGTATCGGATATCGAGAGGGAGGCCATCCGCGCGGCGAAGCTGGTCCAACAGATGCTGGCGTACTCGGGGAAGGGGCGCTTCAACATCGAGCGCCTCGATCTCACCTCGGTGGTCACGGAGATGACCCACCTTCTCGAGGTCTCCGTCGCCCGCAACTCGATCATCAAGTACGACCTGACCGAGAACCTCCCTAAGGTGATGGCCGACGCGGCGCAGGTCCGACAGGTCCTGATCAACCTCGTGACCAACGCCTCCGAAGCCATCGCCGGCCGCAGCGGCATCATCACGATCCGCACCGGCGCCATGGAGTGCGACCAAAACTACATCAAGGAGACCTACCTCGATGACGACCTTTCGGCAGGCGTCTACTGCTACATCGAGGTCTCGGACACCGGCTGCGGAATCGCACCAGACATCGTCACCAAGATCTTCGATCCCTTCTTCACCACCAAGTTCACAGGCCGTGGGCTCGGCCTCGCCGCCACTCTTGGCATCATTCGAGGGCACCGAGGGGCGTTGAAGGTCTACTCCGAGGTGAGGAAGGGCTCGACCATCAAGGCGCTCTTTCCCGCCGTGAGCGGTGACTCGGATGCCCAGGTCCGCGCGAAAGCGGCGGCCACATCCTCCCCCTGCTCTGGGACCGTGTTGGTCGTTGACGACGACGAGACGGTGCGCACCATCGCCCGTCGGCTGCTCGAGCGCCTCGGCTTCCAAGTCCTCATCGCCAACGATGGACACGAGGCCATCAAGGCCTTCGAGGACGCTGGCGGCGAGGTCACTTGCGTTCTGCTCGACCTCACCATGCCCAACATGGACGGCGAGGCGTGTTATCGCGAGCTGAAACGCATCAAGAAAGACATCAAGGTCATCTTGATGAGCGGCTACAACCGTCAAGAGATGATCACCCGCTTCGTCGGCAAAGGGCTCGTCGGGGTCCTGCAGAAGCCTTTCCGTATGAAACAACTCGCCGAGCTCCTCACCAAAGTCTCCGGAGCCGACAACAAGTAGCGTCGCGCGAGGAGCCAGGGACACCGCTGAGTGAAGGTCATCTCACGATGGGACTGAAAGAGGTCACACGCATCACTCGCCTGATGGCTAGAGTCGCCAAGGGGCCGGGTACTTTGCCCGCTGATCATGGCGTCGCCCGCACCACAGAGCGGCTCGGGGGCTGCCTCACGGACCGCTACGATCCCACAGGAGCCTTCCGTTCGTCGCTGGTATTGATTCATGGCGTCTCCTTCAAAGGCAAGGAGGACGAGCGCCTACAGCACTTCGCCACCTGTCTCGCCCTCGAAGGCGTGCGCTGCTTCGCGCCAACTCTCCCTGGGTTGACCCGCGCCATCAGCGAGGTCGAGGACATCGACGCGTTAGGGAGCCTGATTCAGGTGGCCTCTGACGAAGGTCGACGAGCGGTTGGGCTGGTGGGGTTCAGCTACGGAGGCAGCGCCGCTCTCCTCGCCGCGGCGAGGCCCGAGAACGCAGGTCTGGTGGAGTTCGTCGCGACTTTCGGGGCGTACCACGATTTGGAGAGCTGTCTGACTTACTACCAAGAGCAAGACGCCCTGCGTCCGGCCGAGGGCAGCCGCAGCCGCGACAGCTTTCTCTACCAGCACCTGGTCTACGCGCACATTTGGCGGGAGCGCCTGGGTCTGTCGGCGGAGCAGATCGAGGCGCTCGAGCACATCCTGAAGCGCTACTGCGAGGGGTCGAGCCCGCAAGAAAAGGAAGACTTCTTCGCCCAACACCTGGTGGACCTAGACCTGGTGAACCGCCACTGCGAGTGGGTCGACCGCAGCGCCCTGCGGCGCATCACTCCGGCGGGCCAGCTGCAGGGGCTCGACTGCGAGGTGCGGCTGCTCCACGACCCCTCGGACACCATGGTGCCCGTCACTGAGGCGGTGGCGCTGCGCGAGGCGGTCGAGGCGGTGGTCGGCAAGGCGCGGGTCAAGCTGCTCGTGACGCGGCTGTTGTCGCACGTCTCGATCGCGGACGTGATCAACCCTCTCACCGTGCCCAAGTTGCTGGCGGTGCTGATGCCGCTGGTCAGGTCGCTCTAGGGTTGTCTCTGGTGCGTTCGTTGTGTGCCTCAGGCCCCGTCGTCGTCGGCTTCGGTGGACGCGAGGGGTCGTTTCGTGCGGCGTCTTGGTGTAGAACAGAGTCAGGTTGCCAGCCATCGTCGCGTCGTCGCTTGATTTGGCGAGTCATGCGGCGCGTCCATGGCGGGCCGTCGGCGCTCGGGATTGGCCTGTTTATTATTTAGTTTCTGCGGTTTACAGAGTGATTTGCGTTCCGTCTGGAGCCGGCCTATGGTGCGTATTGATGCGCAACAGGCTGTTCCGGATTCTTCTGCTGCTCTCCTCTTCTGAATTGGGACTTGCGCGCATGAACTTCGAAGTGAACACTTTTATCAGCGAAAAGCGGCACGAAAGGGTTGTCCTAGTTGGGCGTGGCTACGGCACGCTAGGGCTCTTCTGTGTGTTGGTCATTGCCCTGTTGGGATTGTTGCCAGGATGCAACACGTTGGCGGGGCTCAATGAGAGGGATGGAAGCGGGGATGCCATCATAGATGTGGACGCTTTGGAACCCTGCACCGAAACCAGTTGCCTCGGCGGGAAATGCAGCGACGCGGGAGTGTGCGAGTGTGATGCGGATTTGTTCGATCTCGACGGCCGGATGGGATGTGAGTTTTCGTTCGCATCGGTAGGATGTGTGAAAATACAAGTCGATGTTCCGGTGCAGGCACCGAAACCAGGTCTAGTTCTAGTCATGGGGTCTGATATTGTCGCCATTGTTGGGGATTTTGGCGGAGCGGTTCGGCAGACACTGTGCATATTTCCTCTAGATAAAAACGAATCGATTGACTGTGCCGCACTCGACGCTCTGGGCACGGTGGGTGACGTCAGTATCACCGTCTTCAAAGACTCCACAGAACCAGTGTTTGGGCTAGGAACGGACTTCGGAGTGCATTTCGCAAAGTACCGAGATAGCAAAATCACTCTCGAGGGGCTCCTCCCAACCGCTGAATTTCGAGCGCCGGTTGTAGGGTTGCCTCATAAGACCGAAAAAAATGCGCTGGGAGAGTTCGTGGCGCTCGATGATTCAGGCAAGCTAGTGTGGTTGGCAATAGGGGATAACACCGTTTGCACTGGTGGTTCGCCTTGTGTGATCGCGCCAAGGAAAGGTCTTGGAGGTCTTGAAACGATGGCGGTTACCGAAGATGAAATTGGTTCGACGGTGATTGGCGTCATTACTGACGATGGTGAAGACAAAGCGGGTATTGTAAGCGCAAGTTCCAAGGCTAGTGGGTTTGCCGTTTTGGCCAACAGTGCAATTGGAAGTGGCATATACACAGACTCTGTCCTGTACAAAGATGCGAACAACACGCTCGTTTTCGCGTACGTCGCAGGCAACGACATCGGGGCTCGCCGTGTCACGGGCGAGGCGTTCTCGGAGCCTCTCTTCAACGAAACCTTGGGGGAAATCTTCGAGATCGAGATGCTCGGAAGTGTCTTGATGATTGCCTCAGGAAACGGTCTTTTTGGGGTGGATTTGGATGCGTTGGACGCGTCAAATCCTGTCGTCAAAATTGCATCCTACAAACAGATTGGTTCAGCACACGTCCTTGGCATGAGTTCGGACGGTCTCAACCTGTTGTTATTGCAGGGAGATGGAAACTTGTGTCATTTCGTAGCCCAATGATTGGTCATTGGAGCAAAAGGAGTTGGACATGATTCGTTCTCTTTCCATCCTCATCGTGGTCACCACACTTTTGTTTGTGTCGAGTGCAGCGTGGTCACAGATTCCAAGAACTTTGACCCACCAGGGTTTTCTCACAGAGAACGATGCACCGCTGACTGGTCTTTTCGACGTTCGGTTCTCGCTCTACCCCGACGAGATCGACAACGCGAATCTGCTCTTCAGTGAGACCCTCCAAGTAAGCTTCGAACAAGGCTACTACTCGGTGGTCCTGGGGAAGGACATCCCCCTTGACCTGGCTGCCTTGAGAGTCCCAAAGCTTTTTCTCGAAGTGACTCTCCGCCCAGGTGGTGAACTGCAGGAGGTCGTTTTCGCTCCGAGGCAGGAGATCACCTCCGTGCCCTTTGCCATCGCTGCCGAGTCCGTGGTGTGTGAAGGCTGCATCAAAGGAAGCCTAATTGCACCGCAAGGCGTTTCTCGTGCGGCCATTGCCGATGAGTCCATCTCCGCTGCCAAAATCTCCGCGGGTGCCATCGGAGCTTCCGCCATCGCTCCTGCTTCTATCGACTCGACGAAGATCGTCGACCAATCACTGACCGGTGAGGATATCCAGGATCGCAGCTTGTCTGGATCCGAAATTCAGCTTGGGACCCTTCGCACGTCTGAGATCGATCCGACGGGTGGAGTCTATTCGAGCAAGTCGGCAATCTACATTGAGAAAACGACATTGCCCATTCAGGCGAGCCAATGCGGAACCATCACGGCGTCCTGTCGTGCAGCAACGGATCTCCCTCTACAGGGGGATTGCGTTCCCCCAGGCTTGTCCAATGCCAGCATGCAGGCGACCCAGATGTCTGGCTGGGACAACGGCGAGATTGCTTCGTTCGCCTGCACGATCTGCAACAAGGGAACCGTCCAAGAAAGCGTCACCGTCTCCATCGCTTGCATCCCGTCCTTCTAGGACCCGATTACTCCCATGCGAAACCTCATCACAGGGCTCTTGCCACTCCTGCTGTTCGCGGGTTGCCTTCCCATCGACGCCGAGGCGCCAAGCCGCGACGCCGAGAACAAGGCTCAGGACCTCGAGGAGTTGCCATCGTTAGAATCGGACATCGCGGACGACCTCGCCAGCGACGGAGGTGGCGACAGCTTGACGGTGCCTTCGGACGTGCTCCCCGGACGCCCGGACGTGCCTCTCACCACTCACCCCATCAATCAAGACAACCTCATCACCAAACCGCCCGTCACCTTCGCGCCCTTCAGCCCAGGTGCGGGCACCAGCCGAGGAGACGGGGCGAAACTCGTCTCGACGTTTGGGACTTTTGGTGGGGGTCGTGCGACGGTAGGGGGGACGCGGCTCCACACGTTCTCGAATCCTTTGGTGTTGATCTTCTGACATGAGGACGAGACTTGCCTTTGACGCTCAACCCACCCCCGTCCAGAGCTAGCCTTCGAGGCTCGCGTGTGTGCGTGTCGCGTCCATGGCTTGTGCTTTTTCTGGTTGGTGGGTTGGCGGGCTGTGGTGCGCTCGACTTTGACCCCTACGAAGATGTCTACCCTGAAACCAACACGCCAGGGTTCCAAAGCTGTCTCATCGAAGCGGCCTGCGTCTTGGGCGACCCCTCGCAGCTCGTTCTGACCCGCTCCGCCTCCTCAGGCGGGATCGAGCTCTGCGAGCTGTCCACACAACCTTGCCCAACAGGGACGGTTTGCGCTTACCCGGCCACCAACGATGAGACGTGCACCCCCAACCAGGCCGCCTGTCTGCCCCTCGCCGAAACCTGTCGAGGAAGACAGGACAACCCGTGTCCAGCTGGCGAGTATTGCGATTTCACCGCCTTCGCTTGTGGCGCTGACGCACTCTTTGACTGCGCCACGAACCCCCAAGGGCCCAACACCTGCACCTATGCGGAGCAAGGTGGCTACGGGGTCTGTCGAGCTCGGCCGACCTCTTGCCCCGTCGATAACGAGCCCACGGTTGGCTGTGACGGAGTGGAGTACACAAACCCATGCCAGCGCAGAGCGGCGGGAGCCTCCTCGGAGCAGTGCTTCCCGACGGGGGTGACTTTCGGTCCGTCTGCATTGCCCCCCGCGAACTTTTGTCCGGGATATACGACGATGGAATCCGACACTGCCACCCTGCGCGGCGGAGTTTCGGCGAACCTCGGCGCTGGAAACGCCTGGAGCGAGAGCGGCACACACCGCCTCGTTCTCGGTGCAAGGCCCCACCTCAGAGGGGTGTTATGAACCGGACGTGTTTCTTCTTCCTGTGTGCGCTGGCTCTGACCTTAGCGGGCTGTTTCCCCCTCGACGTCGAGCAGGGGGCCTCGATGGCGGACGACGCCAGCAGAGACGCGGTCATTGTGACCTTTGATGCTCAGACGCAGGTCGCTAACATGGCGGCAGCGGCCTCCATTGCTCACAGCGCAGACCACACCTCGATGCTCATCTCGACCATACCCAGCGAAGCTGGCTGCGGAGTGGCTAAGATGGGTGACTTTGTTCTCAACAGCGGGCCCCTGCCACTCCTCCAACGACGCCAATTGCCATAGCTCAAAGAGATACTAAGCGTTCTCGCTCTGCGGCCAGTCAAGCGGACTCGAGAGGTCGAGCGCTGCAAGGTCGGCCAAGATTGGGACCAAAATTCGATGAGTCCTCACGCCCTGATGCCCAGGATCCGACCCATGTTTCTTCCCGTCGCTGCACGTTGTGTTTCGCTGATGTTGGTCACTCTCATCGTGCTCCTATGGGCTTCGGCCATCTACGCCCAAGACAACGATGGAGACGGCATCCCCAACACCATCGACGGCATGATCGACACCGACGGAGACGGACTCCCTAACAGGGACGACGCGGACGACGACAACGACGGGATCCCAACCCTCCAAGAACACGGCTTCGCCCTCGGTGATGGCCACGTCGATGTGGGCTCTGACGTCGACCACGACCGCATCCCGAACTATCTCGACACCAACTCGGATGGCGACGAGGTTTCGGATTTCGCCGAGAAACTCCTCGACGCGGACAGTGACGGGCTCCCAAACTTCCTCGATCCGCATGACTTGGCCGCCATCGACGACGACGGCGATGGCATCCTGACTGGTGCGGAGCTGAACAACGGCAGCAATCCCCTCGAGCCGGACAGCGATTTCGACGGTCTTCCGGACAACAAAGAGTTCGGCGATACGGATTCTGACCTACTCATCAACGCCATGGACGACGACGACG
>Ga0210044_10001817_pt1 | contig 32404 bp, 28 predicted proteins | sample CryGey13umfilter_2_FD_183959 | JGI IMG/M metagenome (GOLD analysis project Ga0210044, IMG submission 183959) | Groundwater microbial communities from aquifer in Utah, USA - Crystal Geyser 4/9/14 3 um filter (SPAdes) (version 2) | ecosystem: Environmental > Aquatic > Deep subsurface >...
GATTTAAAATCCATATATACAAGATTATTTTCGGCAGCTAAAAGATTGTCACTAAATATTTTAGAAGCTTCATTGCATTTATTTTTTAATACAATATTTTCAATATTTGCAATTTCAGAAAATAGATTGCTATCATTATGTAAATTTGTTTTTAAAGCTTTTTCTTTCACAGAATCAACTAATACTATTGCTGCTTCATAATTTCTTGCAATCACCAACAAATTGGCATTTTTTAATTTTTCCATTAATACAGGCAAGGCCGCTTTTTGAATATAAGTCGGTAAAGAATCATTAATTTTGATAGAATATGGGATTTCAATTTTTTGGGCATCTTCCAATGTAGCTAAGGCGTTTACGTAATCACCTATTTTTAAAAACTGCAAAGCATTGCTGATTAGTAAATTATATAATTTTTGTTGTGTCTTATTATCGTTGCTGATATCATTTTTTTGAATTACATTTTTATCTAAGTCTGTTAATTTTTCATCATTTATTTTAGATTCTGACGCAATATTTGCTTTGTTTTTTGAATTTTTGTAGGCGAGTCTCGAAATGGATTTTGTCTTTAATCTCTCTATTTCCGTATCATATTTATGAAAATTCGTTGCAGTGCTCAAACTGTCGGCGAGGGAAGTATATTTGAGTGATTTTTCATATTTACCAGTATTATTTTTCTTCTGAGCGTTTATAATTAGGAGGTCTATTAATCTGATGCTCAGTAAGTCAATGGAATTTTCATCACTTAAATAAGAGATGTTTTCACGAAAAAAACTCTGAGTCAAGAGTAGATAGGAAATAGATAAATCGACATTCTTACTGGAGATTGATTTGTCAGTGATTGACTTCCATGAATTGAACATGGACTCTTTAGCGGTTTTTAATAAAATTGTTGCTCTTCCGCTACAAACCAGTTCATTAGATGAATTACATAAAGATTCAGCAATTAATAAAATCTTTATTGCTTCATTGAGATTGCTTTCCGACAGCAATATTTCAGCTTCATTGGATATTTGATCATACATGCGCACTCCAAGGGCTAAAGTGTTTTTTCTTGTTGAAAAATCGGGTTTTAAAACATTTAAAATATACAGAATTGTTTTTGAACAGCTATCCCAATTTTGTTTTTGAAACTCGATTTCTGCTAAATAATAATATGGTGGTGCAAAATCTTTTTTTTGATTTATCGACTTTTTAAAGTTCATAATTGCGAGATCAATATTTCCAACGCGCCATGCTTGATAACCATCGTTAAAAAACTCATATTCAGGCATATTTATTAGTCTATCAAATCTTTTTCTTGTGTTTTTGGTTTTTACCACAAGGCTGTCATACAGAGCAAAAAGTCCTTCATTTGGCAATGTTATAAGTGCATCATCAGAAATATATTTATGTGGATTTTCTTTCTGTAATTTTAGTTCAATATCTTTTAAATCAATATTATAAAGTCTAATCATGCCTGTTTTTATCGATTCCATATACTCTAATTTTCTCTTTATCTCAAAGAGATTTGGTTTGGAGTTGATATATTTTTCAATCAATGAAAAGCTTGAATCAAATATTATTTTCTGCGAATCGGCGAAATTAAATGAGACGGATAAATTTTGAATGGCGTAATTAGCTTTTTTGCTTTCATCAATAATTAGGGTATCTAAAATTTCCTTAGAAAGTATTTCAAAGCTACTATGAGATTTTATGTCAAAACTGAGCTGTGTATTTTTTTCTACTAAGGCAAACTTAAGATTGATTATTCTTGGAAAGATTAAATTATTTAGGGTAAAACCATTGTAATTTAAAGTATTGTAAACTTCAACTGAATCAATTTGTATTTTTATTTGATATGAATTACTGTTTAATTTTATTATTTTAGTGATTATTAATAATTTCAAATTAAGATAACTTCGGTTTTCAATTGTATCGCCATCTGTCATTATTTTTATAAAATAATTGGGCAAACTTTCGGAAGATAAATCTGGAGAATATGAAAAATTATAATTTAAATTTTGGGTTGAGTCAAAAATTATTAGAGCCTGAGATTTTACATTAATTGCAGGTAGAATCAATAATATAAATAGTAGTTTTTTAAGCATCTATCTTTTAATACCCATTTGATTATATATCTCTTTTTCTATTTTAGTCCTTATATCCATAGATCCAAGTTTCTTGTTTTCGGCATTAGGATAAACTCTATTGGAAAGAAATATGTAAATGAGATTATATTGAGGATCGACCCAAAAATAAGTTCCAGTAAATCCACTGTGACCGTAGGAAGCTGCAGAAACTTCTGGACAAGATGGACCGCCATTTTCATGTTGAGGTAAAGGTTTATCAAATCCCAATGCACGACGGTTGTTATTTAATGGAAATTGTGTACTCGTAAACTCCTCCAAAACAGCGGAGTCGATATATTGTTTTCCATCATAATTTCCTTGCTGCAGAAACATTTCGAGCATAATTGCAATATCGCTTGCAGTGCTGAAAAGACCTGCATGACCGCTAACACCACCCAAAAGTGCAGCGCCTGGGTCATGTACATATCCTACTATTTGCTGCTTCCTGAAAATTGTATCTTTTTCTGTTGGAGCAATTTCTGATTTTGAGAATTTATTCAAAGGATTAAAAACCGTGTGTTTCATGCCAAGCGGATTATAAAATACTGAATCGCAATAGTATTCAAAATCAACATGAGTGATGTTTTCAATAATTTCTTTCAAAAGATACATTCCAATATCGCTATATTTGTATCTATTCGAGTTCAATAATGGTGAAAGTGCAATGCTTCTTAATATTGTATCTTTATATGAGTCAATAACATACAAGCTGTCCGCTACTTTTGTGCAGTATCCAAAAAATTCTTCTTTACGATAAAGGTTGGTGTCGAGCTTGCCATCAGCCATGGTTTTTGCGTAAAAAGGAATCCATGGTTGCAATCTTGCTTGATGTGCCATTACATCTCTGATAACAATATTTTCTTTGTTAGTTCCAATTAATGCTGGTAAATAATGACCTAAATTCATGTCAATATCTATTTTGCATTCCTTATAAAGTCTCATTACGACAGAAGTTGTAGCCAAAATTTTTGTAAGACTTGCGAGATCATAAATTGTTGAATCAGAAACTTTTGTAATATTATCATAAGTGAAACTGCCAAAGTTTTTATTGTAAAAAATATTTCCATCTTTAGCAATTAGTACTTGACATCCTGGATATGCCCCATGGTTTATTCCACTTTGAACAATGGTGTCTATTTTTTGTAATGAGTCAATAATAAATCCGGCATCTTCTGGATTAGCAATTTTCAATTTTGCTTTCGAACAAACAATTCCGTGACCTTCTTTATATAACTCGCTAATGCTTACTGGTAATTTGCCGCTGATAGTATTTATTCCAAAAATTGAATTTGCCGATATTTTTCTTACTATTGAATTATCTTCATAAGTTATTATAACTGAAGATGGTTCACATTGGCTCAAAAATCTACCTGCAGCATAGGGATTTCCTGATATTAATAAAATAACTTTATTGTTCTGACATACTAAATTTACAAAATCGACTGTAGTCTGTGAGATATCATAATTCAGGCTCGCACTATTATTTGTCCCCATAATATTAATAATCACATAATCAAAGTCTTTTAAGTTAGTCAATAGTTCTTGTGCATCAGATTGGCTTGCAGTTTTTTCTAAAGAAAATAAACTCGATGGTTGAATTTCATCAATTGCATTTGAGAATTCATTGCATTCATCGGCGCCAACGGATACAATTGCATATTTTGTTACTTCATCAACGGTCAATGGGATGGCATTATCTTTATTCACAATTAGAGTAATTGCCTCTTTATAGGCATTGTTTATCAGTGCTTTATTTTTAGGACTATTTATAATTTCATAAACTCTGTCTTTTGGTATTAATTTATTCATATTAAGTCCTAAATCATACTTTGCCGCCAATATTTTTTTTATTTTATCTGCAAAATAAGTAGAATCAATTTCATTAGTAATTAATGCGAGGGAAATTCTATTTATAGCTTTTTCAATATCTGGTGGAAGTAGTAGAATATCATTTCCAGCTTTGAGCGCCATAAGTTCAAGTTCACCAGGCTGGAAGTAATTGCTTACGCCATTCATTTCGAGAGCATCAGTAAAAACTAAGCCTTTAAAATTCAAAGTCTTAACTAATAAATCGTTTATAATAATTGGAGAAAGTGATGAAGCTCTGCCTTGAGCTGTGTCGAGAGCTGGCACAAATAGATGAGCTGCCATTATTGAGTTTATACCATTATTAATCAATTTTTTGAAAGGATATAAGTGGATTTTATTTAGTTCTTCCAAAGTGGAATTAACTATTGGTAAGGTTTTATGAGAATCTGTTTTTGTATCTCCATGACCGGGGAAGTGTTTTGCGCAAGCAAAAATGCCTTCATCTTGCATTCCTTGGGCAATAAGAGTAGCTTTTTGGGCTACTTTAAATGGATTTTCTCCAAAGGAACGGCTGTTGATAACTGGATTTTCGGAATTGGAATTTACATCTACAACTGGAGCAAAATCAATATTTACACCCACAGCTTTACATTGATCTCCGATTGCCTTGCCAATTTCAAATAAAAGTTCATCATTATTATTTATTGCTCCAAGAGTCATCTGTCTTGGAAAATTTACTGAACTATCGAGTCGCATTCCAATTCCCCATTCACCATCAATAGCAATAAACATTGGCAGTTTGCTCACCCCTTGATATTCGTTTATCAAGTCTATCTGGCGTAATGGCCCACCTTGAAAAAAACAAACTCCTCCCACCTGATATTTTTCAATATCACTTTTTACTTTCTGTTGGTATTCAAAAGTTTTATTGGAATGTGCTCGCAACATAAAAATTTGCCCAATCTTTTGGTCAATTGTCATTGCATTGAATACTGAATCGACCCAATGAGTTTTCAAGGTATCTATTTTAATAGAAGTAACTCCTGATTTATTTCCATCAAGAGAAAACCTTTGTGCTGATAAATAAATTGGTGAAAAAATTATGAGGAGTATAATATATTTTATGCTTTTCATTATAATGTTTAGTCGTAAAAATTAGTTTAATAAAAGTAGCTTTAATGAATATTTATGGCCTTCTCTTGTTAGAAAATTACTAACAATAAATTGTTAACTCATCAATAAATCTATGAATGGAAAATGTATGAAATCAGATTATTAAAAGAGTTTGGCACAAAAACAAATGTATAAGCTATGCCATAAAATGCTCCCCAAAGATGAGCATCGTGACCAATATTATCAATCTGCTTTCTGGCCATAACAACAGTAAAAATAAGGTAAAGACCTCCAAAAATCCATGAAGGTATCATAAAAGGAAGAAAAATAAACCCCATTTGACCTTGAGGATATAATACTATTGACGAAAATACTACTGCTGAAATCGCACCCGATGCTCCAACGGCATTATAACTTGGGTTGTGTCGATTTTTGAAAAAACTAAAGATTGTAGAAACTGTTATAGCAGGGATAAATAATCCTAAAAAATAAATGTTGGCAAGATTACCGAAAAACATCTTGAAAAATTGAATCACTATAAGTCCGAAAGCCCATAGCACATATACATTTAAAATTAAATGAGTCCAACTTGCATGAATGAAAGCATAACTAAAGAATCTATACCATTGTTTATATTGATTAATTGCGTATGCATTAAACTTAAGATTGTCGAAAATTTCAACATTTGAAAAAGCTACATACGATGTTAAAGCAATGGGAATTATAAGTATAATAAGGATTAAATTCTCCATGATTAAATCCTCTGTCTTTCTAAATCACGAGTAACATCTTTTTGTTTAATGGTGTCTCTTTTGTCGTAAAGTTTTTTTCCTTTGGCAATGGCAATTTCTAATTTTGCAAATCCCTTTTCGTTGAGGAACAGTAATATTGGGATTATTGCAAATCCTTTTTCTTTAGTTCTATTTATCAATTTTTTTATTTCACGAGCATTGAGCAACAATTTTCTTTCTCTTCTTAGCTCATGATTATTTTCGGCAGCATATTTATATTCGGCTATATGCATGTTTTTTACAAAAAGTTCACCATTTTGAAAAGCGCAATATGCTTCAGTAATTGAGGCTTTTCCTTCGCGAATTGATTTAATTTCAGTTCCAGTAAGAATTATTCCTGCTGTAAATTTCTCTTCTAAAAAATATTCAAAGTAGGCTTTTTTATTTTTAATCTCAATTTTCTTTTGCATAGCTTATGGTCTTAGCACTTCAAAACTGCCATTGTCATCAATTTTAATTATGGTTGATGCTTTATTTTCAGAGAACCCATCTCGCCTATAATCAACAATGTAATCAACATTATTCTTAATATTTTGAGAAATAAATTTGAAATTTAATGGTGCTGGCTCCCCGGAGAAATTTGCAGAAGTCGCCGTTATAGGATGGTTCAATTCCTTTAGCAAAGAATAGGTAAATCGCTCTTTTGTAACACGAATAGCAATTGTATTATCTTCTTGCAACAATATTTTAGGAAGATTTTTTGCTCGTGGAAAAACAATTGTCAAAGGTTTTTTCCATTGTTCAATTAAGTCGAAAGCAATTGGTGTTGGTTTATCTACAAACCGATAGATGGATTCTGATTCGCATACAAGAATTATCATACTTTTAATTTCGATCCTTTGTTTGAGTTGGTAGATTTTTTTCAGTGCTTTATCATTAAAAGGGTCGCAGCCTATTCCCCACAAAGTGTCTGTTGGATATAATACGATGCCACCGCGACGAATTATATCTGCAGTTTTTTTTACTTCACTATCAATATGTTGCTGTGCTAATTTATTCAATTGTCCTCACTAATTTATTTACATTAATTTCATTTCCGCAATCGAAATGTTGCCTTGGACATTTCGATTTTCCATGCAAACCACATGGCCTGCAGTCCAATTTTTTTTCTGCTTCAATAACTATTGAATCATATGCTAAAGGGCCGAAACCAAAACCAGGTATTGTTGAACAAAATATGGCGGTGATTTTTGCATTTACAGCTGATGCAATATGTAAAGGAGCTGAATCATTTACGAAACAACGACTTGCATTTTGCATTATTGCTGCAGATTGCAGAAATGATAAACGACCGCACAAATTTATTACATTATTATTACCACTTTCAACAATAATTTTATCTGAAAGTTTTATATCGCTGCTACTTCCTATTAAAATAATCTTAAATTTAGGGTCGATACTTTTAATTAATTCTACCCATTTTTTTAACGGCATTTGCTTTGTGAACCATACTGATGCTGGAGCAATTATTATGTAATTATCTGTAATATAATCTTTTATAAAATTATAATCTTCTATATTTGGATATAGTTTTGGAATTGATGCCCCTTCATTTTCATCTAAAAAAGCCTTTATTAATAAATGGTTTCTTTCAATTTCATGTTTGTTCGAAACATTTGAAATTGTATGTTCTATCCGTTTAGTAAAGGTAAAGGAAAATGGATTTTTTTTGAATCCAATAATATTTTTTGCATTAGAAAGTGCTGATATTAAACCTGTTGAAGCAAAGCGTTGTATATTTATTAAGATATCATATTTTGTGGCTCTAATATTTTTAATAATTTTAATCAGATTGAAATATTTATTATTTTTCTTATCCCAAATCAATAAATTCTCAATATGAGGATTATTTTTCAAAATACTTTCATTGCCTTTTCTAAGTAGAAAATTAATCTTTGCATTTGGAAATACTTTCGCGATATTTTCAATAATAGATGTTGCTAAAATCACATCTCCAATATAGGCTGTCTGAATAATTAATATTTTATGGGGATGCAATTTTTCCATTTAAATTCTTCCAGGGTAAACTTTTAATGCCTGTTCTAAAACGTCCATAGATTTTTCTAAATCACATACTTTTAGGACATAACTAATTCTAACTTCATTTTTACCAGAATTTGGAGTTGCATAAAAACCTGTAGCTGGAGCGAGCATTACTGTTTCCCCATTAAGGTTGAAATCCTCAAGTAACCAACGGCAAAACTTGTCGCTATCGTCAATAGGCAATCGAGCTACCACATAAAATGCTCCTTTTGGTTTTGGACAAAATGCTCCATCAATTTTATTGATTTTATCAAATACGATATTTCTCCTTTTGTGATATTCTTCCATAACTTTTACAAAATATTCTGCTGGAGTATCAATAGCTGCCTCCGCTGCCACCTGACCAAAAGTTGGTGGACTTAATCGTGCCTGAGCAAATTTTAGAGCAGTGGACATAACTTCTTTATTCTTGCTAATTAGCATGCCAATTCTGAAACCGCATGCTGAATATCTCTTTGAAACTGAATCTATTAAAATAACATTCTGTTCAATTCCTCTTAAATTCATTACGCTGAAATGTTCATTTCCATCGTACACAAATTCACGATATACCTCATCTGAAATTAAAAATAAATCATGTTTAAGAACTATATCTTTAACTATTTCGAGTTCAGCTTTTGAATATAAATATCCAGTAGGATTGTTAGGATTGCAAAGTAATATGGCCTTAGTTTTTGAAGTTATTGCTTTCTCAAATTCATTAATTGGTGGTAAAGCGAAGCCATTATCGATAGAAGATGAAATGGGAACCACCTTTATTCCAGAATTAATGGCGAATCCATTATAATTGGCATAAAAAGGTTCTGGAATTATTATTTCGTCTCCTTCATCCATACAGGATTGCATGGCAAATAATATTGCCTCTGAAGCACCAGTGCCAACGATAATTTCTTCAGGGTTTACGTTGATATTTACAGATTTATAATAATTACAAAGTTTTTTGCGATAAGATAGAATTCCTGCCGAGTGAGTATATTCAACTACTTCTTGGTGGAAATTTCTAATAGCATCCATAGCACACTTTGGAGTTTCAATATCTGGTTGACCAATATTAAGATGGTAAACTTTAATTCCTCTTTCTTTGGCAGCATCGGCAAAAGGAACCAATTTTCTTATTGGTGACTCTGGCATTAACTTGCCTTTATTAGATATTTTTGGCATAATATATTGACTTTTAATAAATTAAAAAAACTGACACTTTTTTTAGTGCCAGTGCAAATTTGATGAAAATATCTTTACAAATTTTGAATTAGTGCTCTTATTATTCTATAATTTCTCCTTTAATTGTCAAGATTACAGAACTATTTATGGCGTTAGAGAATACAGTTATTTTTTTATTAAAAACTCCAACAATCTTTGTATCATAACCAATCTTTATAACTGCAGTTTGGCCAGGCATAAGTGGTTCAGTTGAATATTCTGGGGTCGTGCAGCCACAGGATTTAGCAACTCTGGTAATAAATAAAACATCATTACCACTGTTTTTATATTTAAAAACGCAATTGCCATTTGCATCTTTTTTGATTTTACCGTAATCATAAACTGTTGAGGTAAAATCAATTTTTGCTGCTGGTTTATCATTTTGTACAATATTTTCAGCGTAATTTACTAATGTTGTAATGATTAAAATTGCAAAAATGAAAACTGTCTTCTTCATAATTTTGTTAATATTTATCTATTTTGATGTAGGTGTATAAGTACCATTGTCTGGTTTTACAGGTGCCTCTTCTGCTGGTTTTGCTTTCACTTCTCCACTTATCGTTAAAACAACGGATGGATTGTCGGCATTACTTGTTACAGTAATGGTTTTGTGAAATACTCCAAGACGTCTTGTATCATATTTTACATTTATAACATCACTTTTTCCAGGTAATATAGGTGCTTCAGGTTTTTTTGCTACAGTGCAACCGCATGACGTGCTAACTCCTTGGATAACCAATGGTTCTTTCCCAGTGTTTTTAAATGTAAAAGTAAAACTACCATCAGCTTCCATCTGAATAACTCCAAAATCATGAACAGTGGTTTTGAAATCAATATGAGCTGCCTTGGTAGCTTGAAAATTTTTACTGGGACTATTAAAAGTAGATTTTTCCATACTGGTTGCAAAAATACCTATAAGTACTAACATAATTAAATTGAAATTTTTCATAATATTAATTGTTTGATTTGGTGCAAAACTAATAAACTTATTTATATCGGACTTGGATTTAACAATTTTTATACCACAATTTTCTGCTATTTTGCCCTTATATAGAATATAATGATATTTATTATGGCCAAATATCAGATAGTTTATACTTTTGCATTTTAAATTTAAATTATAGAAAATGTATTCGACAGAAGAAAATATAATTTGTAATTGTATGAATATTAGTGAGCATGAAATAGTTTATGCTATAAAACATAGAGATGTACAAATAGTTCAAGATATAATTGATATAACTTCAGCAGGTACTGGCTGTGGTTCATGTATTCCAGAATTAGAAGAAATTCTAAAAAGAGAGCGGGGATTCTAATTGTTTGAAATGTTTTTTAAGCAAAATACATTTTTAAAAAAATTGACCTTTGTTTATCATAAATTACTCAATTAATCAATACTTGAAAATTGTTTTTATACTGCTTTGTCAAAGTTTGAATCAGATTATTATCAATTAATCTTTCCAAAAAATTGTCATAATAGTTATTAAATAAGGCTTTTTCTTTTCAGAAGGTAATATATATCAGTATATTTGCGTTTTATATTCAGTTTTATAATTAGATTTAATATTTTTGTTGCTCAATCGCTAATATTTCAAATGAGATTTATTATTTATAAATTTATTGACATTTTAATTGTACGGATTGTAAGTTTGTAGTAATTAAATTATTAATTGAGGAGGAACCGAAAATCCATAAGAGTAGGGTAAACAGTAAATATTTAGATTATGAAATTAAGATTTTTAGTAGTGTTTTCCTTTTTAGCTGTATTTGGCACAACAAATCAGTCTTGTGAAAAAGAAAAGGGAAGTAACACCACAAACATCAGCTCCCATGGTGCTTCAGAAAGTCATAACATGGGTAAAAATTGTATGACTTGTCATGTTTCAGGTGGGGAAGGGCAAGGCTGGTTTCAGGTTGCTGGTACTTGTTATAACAGCGCTTTGACGAATACCTATGCCAATGTTACCGTTAAATTATATACAGGCCCCGACGGTACAGGAACTTTGAGAGCAACCATTGATGGAGATGCTAATGGTAATTTCTTCACAACAGCTTCTGTTGATTTTACTGGTGGTTTATACCCTGCTGTAACTGGCAGTGGTGCAACTAAGTACATGCCAATGGCTATTTCCAATGGTCAATGTAACAGCTGTCATGGTGTAAGTAGCGACAAAATTTGGACTAATTAATTTTCTAAAATTTTAATGAAAGGTTTCTATCAAATCTAACTTTGATAGTAACCTTTCTATTAATACAATTTTTATTCAAAAATCAAAGTTTCAATTATTTGCAAAAAAACTAAATCAGGTATAGCACCATATTTCATATATTTGCGCCCTAATTTTTGGCTATGAAATTTGATGATTATAGAATTGATGAGGAGATAAAAAAAAGTATTGATAAACTTGGTTATAAAAAACCTACCGACATACAATATAAATCAATACCACCAATATTAAAGGGTGAAGATGTGCTTGCTATTGCCCAAACTGGTACTGGCAAGACTGCCGCATTTGCAATCCCAATTATTCAGGTTTTGCATGAGCGAAAATTAAAAAATAGACCTGATGGCGTAAAATGCCTTGTCATGGCGCCAACTCATGAATTGGCTCTGCAAATACATTCTGTCTTTAAGTCCTTAGGTAAAAATACTCGCGTCAATTGCTACTGCATTCATGGTGGAGTCGAGCAAGAACCACAAATTAAGCAACTGGAAAAAGGTGTAGATGTACTAATCGCAACTCCTGGAAGGCTTTTTGACTTAGTAAGCCAAGGTGCATTGAACCTCCATAGAATTGAAATACTTGTTTTAGATGAAGCAGATCACATGCTTGACTTAGGTTTTATTAAAGATATCACAGACTTGATGAGGCATATCCCTAAAAAAAGGCAAACTTTATTCTTTTCTGCTACAATAAACGAGAAGATTAAAAAACTTGCTTACTCTTTAGTTTCCAACGCTATAAGAATTCAAATTTCACCCAAAGACCCAGTGGCTAAAAATATTGAGCACGCTGTGGCTTTTATTGAGATGGATGATAAAAGATTCTTTCTTGAATACTTGCTTAAAGAACATTCTGATAAGAAGATTTTGGTTTTTATAAGAACAAAAGTTAGAGCCGAGAGAGTTAAAAAAGCCATGGATAGAGCAGACATTATTACTGATACAATTCACAGCGATAAAGAACAAGCGGAAAGAAATTTATGTATGAAAAATTTTAGAAGCGGTGAATTGAAAGTGCTTATTGCCACCGATATAAGTGCTCGTGGGATTGACATTCCTGATGTAGATTACGTTATTAATTACGATATGCCTGAAAGCCCAGAACAATACGTTCATAGAGTTGGTCGTACTGGCCGAGGTCGCCAAAAAGGGCAAGCATATTCATTTTGCAGCAGCGAAGAGAAGGACTTGCTTGCAACCATTGAAGAAAGATTGGGAAAACCAATTGAACGAATAGAAATTTCCAAGAATGACTATCAATATACAATTGAAAGTGCAGTTGACAAATCTCAAGACTGGAAAAAATTGATGAAGGAAGTTTATCAAGAAGATTTAAAAAGAGCAAAAAAGAAAAACAAATCGAAAAAATAAGGATTTAGATTTAAATAAATGAAAGAGGAAATTCCAAAAAAAATGAAAGCTATTATCCAGAAAGAAACTTCTGGAGCACTCTACATAGAGTATGTTGATATTCCTCCAATTGGTAAAGGCGAAGTTCTTGTAAAAATGGAAAGAAGTCCAATAAATCCAAGCGATTTGAGTATGCTCAAAGGAAGTTATGCTGAAAAACCTAAATATCCTTTGATTCCTGGTATTGAAGGTAGCGGAACAGTGGTAAAAGCTGGCAAAGGATTGATTCCAAAAATTAGATTTGGTAAAAGAGTTAGTTGCACCTCAACTCATGGAAAGGGTGGAAGTTGGGCTGAATATATGGTTACTTCTGCTATGAATGTGATTCCAATTGGTAATAAAATTGATTTCAACCAAGCAGCTTCACTTATAGTTAATCCATTGACAGCAAATGCATTCATAGATATCGCTAAAAGTGGTAATCACAAATGTATTATGAATAATGCTGCTGCCGGAGCATTAGGAAAAATGCTTCAAAGATTGGCTGATAAAGAGAAAATCAATCTTATAAATATTGTTAGAGATGATGATCAAATAAATTCATTAAAAAAAATTGGAGCTAAAAATATATTAAATTCATCAAGGATAAATTACTTAAAAGACCTAAAAATTATAATGGAAGAGATGAAACCAACGCTGATTTTTGATGCTGTTGGTGGTGAACAAACAAAGTATCTGGTTGAATATTCTCCCTTTGGCTCTATAATAATGCCATATTCTAATCTATCCGAAAACAATTCTACTTTCGACCCTAGATTGATTCTTCAGATGGATAAAAAAATTATAGGATTTTTTCTAGGAAATTATACTTCAAAACAAAATATTTTTAAATTGATAAAGAGTACAAAAAAAATACAAAAATATATAAATCAAGAGCTTAGCACCGATATTGCTAATGTGATTCACCCCAAAGATATAAATAATGCATTAGAATTATATATTTCTAATATGAGCAGTGGGAAAATTCTAATTGATTTTACAACTACAGAAAACAGTAACAAATAATTTTTTCCATAATTTTATATCCAAAATAATTTAATTTTGTTTATCTTTTACAACAAATTAATAGATGGCCAAACAGAATCAATTTTACAAACAAAATCGAGAGAAGATTAAGACGAACAATAAAGTGGAACAGAAATCAACTGGGATTTCTGAAAGAAACAGAATCATAATTTATATAATTATCGTTGCAGTAGTTTTTGTGCCCATTTATAATAGCATTTTCGATAAAAAAGTCGCACTTCTTGGCGATAATGCATCATATTATATTCTTGCAAAAGCTATTAGTAATGGTGATGGATTTGTTAATACCAACATCATTAGCAAGCCTAAGGCAAGCCAGTTTCCTCCCGGGTATCCTGCTTTTATGGCAAGTGTTATGAAAGTTTTCAATGATGAAATAACTACCATGAAAGTTGCAAATGGATTTTTATTCTTTCTTTCATTGGTTATTTTGTTTTTCTTTTTTAGGAATATAAGTAAAAATATTCACCTAAGCTTCATCATTACTTTGGCTCTAATATTTAATATGCACCTTCTTCAATATTCCACAATTATGATGAGTGAAATTCCATTTATTTTCATTTCATCACTTGCATTACTTCTATTAAGCAAGATTAATTTTGAAAAAAAACCATGGAAGGATTCAAATTTTATTTTGATGATTTTTGTTGTAGCTGCTACTTACTATGTTAGAGGACAGGGACTTGCGATGTTTGTCGCCATGTTTATTTATCTACTTATCGAAAAAAAATGGCTACACCTCGCGATTTCATCTGTTGGATATTTTCTCCTGCTGTTACCTTGGCAAATACGAAATTCAGATTTAGGCGAATCGGCATATAGCACAGCATTAAGACTTAAAAATTACTATAATCCTGATGAGGGTGTGATGCATTTTAGCGATTGGATAAGCAGATTTTTTGTAAATCTTGAAAGATATATGAAGTTTGAAATACCAAGCTCTATGTTTGGCTATGAAGCAGATTATCAAACCGCTGGCTCTTTGATGCTGGGAATATTTGCCGCCTTGTTTGTGATATTTGGCATTTTCAAATTAAAAAAATTCAAGTTTGCGGTTTTAGCATACATCTTTGCCACTTTTGGGATTCTTTTTCTGTGGCCAGAAATATGGAATGGAATAAGATTTATTTTGGCTTTGGTTCCTTTGTTGGTTTTCCTATTTTATTATGGAATTTACTCATTGATAATTCTTATTTCGGAGAAATTAAAATTGAATAATGCCAAATTCTTGGCAAACATATTACCATTTTTCTTCATAATTTCAATTTTTGTGTTTGTAAATAAAATGGAAGAACTTCAGAAGAAATCTTCAATGCCAATGGATCCACTTTTTAAGAACTACTTTGCAGTGGCTAAATGGACTAAAAATAATCTTCCAGATTCAGCCGTAATAATTTGTCGTAAACCCGATTTATTCTATCTCGATTCAAAACATTTCACCGATGGTTTTACTAAAGTGTCTGATATAGCTGAGTTTTTAAACTCTCTTGATAAGAAAAAAACTACCCATATAGTAGTTTTTCCTGATGGAATTACCCAAAGATATTTTGTTCCTGTTTATGAAAAAAATCCGGAGAAATTTCCTGTTATTCAACAATTTACAAATCCTGATGTTTGGCTTTTAGAATATAAACCCTTGCAAGGCTACAATGGCGAATGGAAAGATGGCAAAAAACAAGGAAAAGGTTCATTCCTTTTTCCAAACAACAATAAATATATAGGTCAATGGTTAGATGATAAAATGAACGGACAAGGAACTATTTATGACGCTGTTGGCAAAATCTTGCAAAAAGGTATATGGGAAAATGGCCAGTTTAAAAAAGAAAATTAGAAAATGATAAATAAATTATCCATAATTATTCCAGTTTATAATGAGGGGAAAAGCATTCATTTAATGCTAAATAAAGTACTTGACGTAAATCTAATAAATGATATTAGGAAAGAAGTGATTATTGTAGATGATTGTTCTTCAGACAATACCAAAGAGGTTGTTATTAAGTATATCGAAGAACATCGTGATGATAACTTAAAGTTAATAAGCCATGAAATAAATAAGGGAAAGGGAGCGGCACTTCATACAGGAATTGCTGATGCCACCGGTGAATATCTTATTATTCAAGATGCTGATTTGGAATATGACCCGAAAGAGTATAATAGTCTCCTTCAACCAATAATTGATGGCTTTGCTGATGTAGTTTATGGGTCGCGTTTTGAAGGTGGGCATCCTCATAGAATTTTGTTTTTTTGGCATTCATTAGGAAATAAATTTCTTACATTTTTATCAAATTTGCTTACGAATCTGAATCTTACAGATATGGAAACATGCTATAAAATGTTCGATACCAAGACTATACAATCAATACATTTAAAAGAAAATAGGTTCGGATTTGAACCTGAAATTACCGCCAAAATTTCAAGAATAAAAGGGATAAGGATTTATGAAGTTGGAATTTCATATTATGGAAGAACTTTTGAAGATGGAAAAAAAATTGGCTGGAGAGATGGTCTTAGAGCAATTTATTGCATATTAAAATATAATATTTGGGATACCAAGGGATGAGCGAATTTGAATTTAAAGAAATAGATAATGAAGGAATGCTTACTCTCGAAGCAATTTCTATTGCGAATAATTTCAATAATTGGATGTTTAAAACTATTGAGCCCTTTTGCAAAGGTAAAATACTTGAAATTGGCAGCGGCATTGGAAATATTTCCTCGGAATTTATTAAAAATGGACATCAAATTACTGTTACAGATATCCGCGATATTTATTGCGCATATTTAGAAAGAAAATTTGCTAATACAGTTGATAATGTGTTTATTATGGATATTGTTGATAGTGATTTCGATAGCAAACACAAACATTTATTCGGCCAATTTGATACCGTTTTTGCACTAAATATTGTTGAGCATGTTAAAGATGATTCTGCTGCAATCTCTAATGCAAATAAATTGCTGAAAATTGGTGGAAATTTAATAATATTAGTGCCAGCCTATCAGGCTTTATACAATCAATTCGACAAAGAATTAGAACATTATAAAAGATATACTTTGCCCGAATTAGCAAGCCTTATCGAGCAAAATAAACTTCATATAATTCATAAGCAATATTTCAATTTTATAGCCATTTTTGGCTGGTGGTTTAGTGGGAAAATTCTTCGTAAGAAAACTATACCGCAAAGGCAAATGAAAGTTTACAATTCTTTGGTTCCTGTTTTTAAAATTATCGACAAAATTATCTTGAATAAAATTGGTATAAGTGCAATTGTTGTAGCGCAGAAATAATGGAAAAAGAAAAAGATATCATATTTGGAAAATCTCTGGAGGAAATTTCCTTGATAACTCAAGAACTTGGAATGCAAAACTTTGTGGCCAAACAAATAGCCCACTGGCTTTACAAAAAGCAAGCTATTTCTTTTGAAAACATGAAAAATATCTCTAAGAAAAATCTTGATTTATTATCAGAAAGATTTATTGTAGGAAGGAGTCTTCCAATAAGCGTTCAAAGTGCAAAAGATGGCACCAAAAAATATTTGTTTCGCACCAATAATGGTAGATTTATTGAGTCAGCATTTATTCCTGACAAAACCAGAAATACTCTTTGTGTTTCCTCACAAATAGGATGTAAAATGGGCTGCTTTTTCTGTGCTACTGGTGCACAAAAATTCCATGGTCATTTGACAGCTGGAGAAATTGTAAATCAGCTTTTTAGCTTGGAAGAATTCTCTGAAGTAAGTAATATTGTGTATATGGGAATGGGTGAACCAATGGATAATTATGAGCAAATGTTAAAGAGTACGCAAATTCTTACTTCCGATTGGGGTTATGGAATGAGTCCTCGGAAGATTACTGTTTCTACTGTAGGAATTATTCCAAAGCTGAAAAAATTTATTGAAGAATCAGATTGCAATTTAGCACTGAGTCTTCATTCACCTTTCGATGAAGAGAGAGCTTCTTTAATGCCTGTGCAAAATGCATATCCAATCAAGGAAATAATAAACAACTTGAAGCAATATGACTGGAAGGGACAAAGACGAATTTCTATTGAATACATTGTTTTTGAAGGAATTAATCACGATCAAAAACATGTAAATGAACTCGCCCGCCTTCTAAATGGGCTTAAATGCCGAATTAATTTAATTAGGTTTCATAATATTCCCGATACAAAATTTGGAACAACAACTGATGAAAGTATAGAATTATTCAAATCACAATTGGAGAAAAAAGGAATTCTTACGACTATAAGAGCATCTCGTGGGCAAGACATTGATGCTGCATGTGGTTTGCTAAGCACTAAAAAGCTCATGGAATAGCTTCAAAAAAAATTAATTTATTTTTGGTGTTTTAAACATTTGGAAAATTTATAATCATCAACTAATCTTCTCATTTAAAGTCTTTATAAATTGTTATTCTTGAACTGCAAAAATCAAATTGTCGTTTTGCAATTAAAGTTTAACAAGCTAAAGACATCTTCTATCTGGTGAACTGATATCAAATGGGAGAGCTAAATAGATTTATTATTTTGTTTATAAAAAAAAATACCGAAAAAGATAGAATCTTTTTCGGTAAAATAGATCAAACCATTAACCAATGTTTGACTTTGTGTATTTCACTTAGTTAGGGAAGACTACAGTGTCGTTTAATGCTTTGTAAAGATTTTTCATTTCGGTTGGTGTAATTGCAAATTTACCAGCCATAATTGAACCAAGTTGACCATAATGAATTTTATGTTGTGCTTCATTCGATTTTTTGCGTACAAATTTACCAGCAGTCATGCCTGGAGTTGCATCAAGATCAGGTATCGTTGTTCCATCAGTGCCGTGGCACATTTTACATCCTGCATTATAATATGCCAAACCAGCAGTAGCATCACCATCAGTACCAACATTTGAAAAAACAGCCTTTCCTGTTGGATAAGCACCAGTATAAGTGGCATCGTATAATTTAGTCACATCCATCATTCCTGTTTTTAAGAATTTAACGATGTCCCAAATTTGATGTATAGTTAAAATTTTGCTAAAATCAGGCATTTTGTCGCCTTCTGTAAAGTTGGTAGCTGGATCATAAGTTGATAAATCATAAGACATTGCTCTTCTGCCAGCTGTTTTATTAAGCATATCAAAAATTACATTAGGCTCATTTGCTTGAGCATATTGATATATATTGAATCCAGTAACTCTAGGGCGATTTGCTTTTGGAGCTCTATTGATATAAGCGCCTTGGTTTCCTAAACCATCCCAACCATGACATTGTTTGCAACGGAAGAAATCTCCTTTTGCCTTGAATGCTGGAATATTTGTATTTGTTTGATCAAAATTTGATTCTTCAGCCCAGAATTTATCATACAAAATACCTCCATTTGTGGCAGATGCTTCAGCATACTCAGCTTTCCATTCTGGTTCAACAACCACAGGAACAGGATCTTTTCCACATGAACTAAAAATTGCGGCTAAAACCATTATAGCCATAAAAAATTTAAGTGTTTTCATAAAAAAATAAATTAAAATTAGTAAATAAAGTTTGTTAATAGTTTTGTTAATGAACTTCAGAAAAAAAATATCGATTATAATTAAGACAAATTGTTTTTTAATGTTTACAAAAAAACAAATATTTAATATAAACTTTTTGTAATAATTCAATCAACCTTTAGATTCTGTTATGTCGCAAAAATATAAAAAATTGAAAAGTAAGTTAATATATATTAAATTAAATAAATATTTATTATACTAAATGATAATCAAAATGATACATAATAATTTATAATATATATATCTATTGTTATACATATATTCGCTTTATTGATAATAATATAACACTCAAAATACAATATTTATCATGCGAATGGATAAATTTAAAATATACTCATTAGATGTATATCATTATTTTTTTAATTTCTTGCTATAAATAATTCTGAAAATATTTACCTTTGAAAATATGTAAGAATAAAAAAATTTACAAAATTTTTATATACTTTTGCAGCGCTGATTTAGCATCGAAAACATTCATAACAGTTTTATTATGTCCATAATTAAAATAAACATTAATAGTAAGTTAGGTTTTTTTATAGATGTCATCCTAAATCAACATAAATTTACCTTTTCTGGATTTTTTTATTTATAATAAAATATACATTTTTTTAAATTTACAAACAATACTAGATGGAAATCATCATATTTAAATTAGCAATAATTTTAAGCATATTAATCTTTTTAATTTCAAGGCTTTATCAAATTTATTGGGTTTATTTAGTTCAAATAATAATTATTGCTGTAAGCAGTTTATGGGCAATACAATGTTTGTTTATCAGTGATTCTTCTTTTGAAATTCCTTTGATGACATTTATGGGCAGTCCTCTATTAATTGTCATCGATAAATTATCTGCATTTTTTATATTGGTAATTAACTTTACCATGATGACAGGTAGCATTTATGCAAAAGGCTACCTAAAACCTTACCTTGAAAATAAAAGTAAGTTGGAAATGGCATTTCATTTATTCAATCTGCTTTGGTTGCATATCTCAATGCTTTTTGTAGTGATGTTTCGCGATGCATTGTCATTCCTTATTATATGGGAAATAATGTCATTATCATCTTTTTTCCTTGTAATTTTTGAAAACGACAAAAAAGAAACCATAAAAATTGGTATTAAGTATTTGATTCAAATGCACATAGGAGTGGTTTTTATTTTATTAGCATTCATCATAGCTGCAGTTCAGAGTGGAAGCGAATTTAGTTTTGATGGGCTTTCAGTTTATTTTGCCAGTCATAATCCATTCTTTATTTTTTTGCTATTTTTCATGGGATTTGGCATTAAAGCAGGATTTATTCCATTACATTCGTGGCTGCCACACGCACATCCTGCCGCACCTTCGCATGTTTCTGGAATTATGAGTGGCGTGATGATAAAGTTAGGAATTTATGGGATTCTAAGAGTTCTTACATACATTCATCACGACCTTTTTTACATAGGATTATTCATCTTAGTTATTTCTCTTATTTCTGGTTTGATAGGTGTTTCCATGGCTATTGTTCAACATGATGTAAAAAAATTATTGGCTTACCATAGTATAGAAAATATTGGAATAATTGGAATTGGAATAGGTTTAGGTGTCATTGGAATAGCAGTAAAGATTCCAATTTTAGCTGTTCTGGGTTTTGCTGGAGGAATTCTGCACATTCTCAATCACTCGCTTTTTAAATCATTACTATTTTTTACAGCGGGTTCGGTTTATAAACAAACTCATACCAGAAACATTGAAGATTTAGGTGGATTAATAAAAAAGATGCCTAAAACAGCAATATTTTTTCTATTAGGTGCATTAGCAATCAGCGGATTACCTCCATTTAACGGATTTATTTCTGAGTTCCTTATTTATTCAGGCATGTTTAAATCTCTTCAAGTTGGTGATTTATTTACTGATATAGTTTTACTTTTTAGCTTTACAGGATTGGCAATTATTGGAGGATTAGCTGTCTTTTGTTTTACTAAGGTTTTCAGCATCATATTTTTAGGAAATCCAAGGACAGAAAAGGTAGAGCATGCCACAGAAATAAGTTCTTCAATGTTTATACCTTATTATATGATAGGATTTATGATTATTGCCATTGGCTTAGCTCCAGTAATCTTCATACAACCTATTGGAGCTATCGTAAATATTTTTGTTGGCAATACTTCTGCAATAGAGCAAGTAATCCCAACTCTTAATAATATTAGTATTTCATCAGCGATTTTTATTGTAATGATAGGCATTTTATTTTTTCTTAGAGCATTGCAGCAAAAAAATCAAACTATAAAACAACAAGCCACCTGGGGCTGCGCATACAAAGGAGCAAATGCTGGTCTGCATCAATATACCGCAACTTCTTACGCCGATAATTTTGGTCAACTTGCTAAGCAATTGGTTAATGTAAAAAAAGACTTTAAAGAATTTGGAAAAGAAGAAATTTTTCCGGAAAAACGTGAATTTGAAACTCACTCTTCAGATATTTTTGAAAATAATCTAATTACTAAACCAAGTGATTTTGTGATAAAATGGTTTGAGAAATTGGCGGTTTTTCAAACTGGAAAGATTCAACATTATTTGCTTTATTCTCTTGTATTTCTGATAGTTGTATTTTTATTAACCTTTTTAAATTGGATTTAAGATGTTAAGTATAATATTCATAATCATTTCAGCGATTTTCATTCCGGGAGTAATTGCAAAGATTAAATCAAAAATTGGTGGGCGTAGAATGCCATCTGTTTTTCAACCACTTTTTGATATAATAAGACTATTCAAAAAAGGTGCAATCTATAGTCCAACCACAAGTATTATATTTAAAATAGCGCCAATTATTTATTTTTCTTCTGTTTTGATGGCTGCGTTTTTTGTCCCGATGGCTGGTCAGCAAGGCTTACTTTCGTTTGATGTTGACTTTGTATTTTTTGCTTATTTATTAGCATTAGGAAAATTTATGATGATAATTTCTGCAATGGATACTGGTAGCGGCTTTGAAGGAATGGGTGCAAATCGCGAAGCATTATATTCTATGCTCGTGGAACCAGCATTTTTTGTCTTAGTAGGCACTCTCGCACTTTTTACCCAGAATTCATCATTTCAAGATCTTTATGTAAATCTTCATACAAGCACTCAACTTTCTATAATTATTGGAATAGCAGCACTTTATGTAATAACTTACATCTCAATGGTCGAAAATTCGCGAATGCCAATTGATGATCCAAAAACTCACCTTGAATTAACTATGGTGCATGAAGTAATGATTTTGGATAATAGCGGATTCGATCTGGCAATAATCCATATTGCATCGTGGCTTAAATTTGCCATTTATGGAACAATAATTTCAAATTTTGTTGTACAATCTTCATGGCCAATTTATATCCAAATTGTTTCTTACCTTTTGATTCAGATGGGCTACGCCAGTACAATTGGAATTTTGGAATCGTTTTCAGCAAGGAACAAAATGGGGAAAAACCCACAATGGATTATTATGTTATCGGCAATTGCCGTGGTAACTTTTTTGACAACTTTAATCATTACTCAAAAAATAATTTTGAATTAATATGACCTATCTATTCATAATATTATACGCAATTACGCTTGTATATTTTGCCCTTTCGGAAAGGGTAAAAAAATTCATCTGGCTGTTAGCCATTCAAGGGATTATCCTTTTTGGAATAGTATTCTATAGCCTAAATGAAATCGAAATATTCGACTTTATATTTATTCTTTTGGAAACAATTATTGTAAAATCGCTTCTTATACCAAGTTTCTTGAATAAAGTTCGTAAACACAACCAATTAAAGCGAGAAGACGAACCATCAATACCTGTATTTTATTCTATCATTGTGGTTGTTATAAGCATTTTAATTAGCTTTTTGCTTAGCAATTATCTAAATGATATTCATCTGCATACGCAATATTTCACAATTTCTTTTGCATCGGTAATCTTCGGAATTTATTTTATTATAATTCATAAGAATATTTATTCTCACTTAGTTGGATATCTTATTATCGAAAACGGCATTTTTCTTCTGTCTTTGGCCGTTGGAAATGTGATGCCCTTAATGGTAAATCTTGCTGTTTTACTTGATGTTTTTATGGGAGTTCTTGTCTTAGGAATCTTTATAAATCGCATTGGCGATACTTTCAATAGTGTAAAATTGGATCAAATTTCAAAATTAAAAGATTAATAATATGCTTCTTATTTTTCTAATATCATCAATCTTAATTAGTGCAGCTATTTATTTTATAAGGAACAGATTTGTCTTAATGTTTATGTCAGCGCTTTTTATGATTTCAATTAGCGCCATTGGAGTATATTCATATTTCAACATCGATAAAGGTGACTCGGTGTATTTTAAATTTGATTCTATTTCTGTGATTTTAACTTTTATAATGGTAATTTTAAGCATTGCCACTTTCTACCACAGTCGATTATATATAAGCAGAAACGATTTCTCTAAAAAAAGTATTTCAATCTATTATGCTACTTTTATTTTATTGACAGTCTCCATGACGATGGCATATTTTGCCGAAAATCTTGTTGTTATGTGGGTCAGTATTGAAGCTTCCACTCTTTTAGTTTCAATTTTGACCTTCCACGAACGAACCAAAGAGGCATTGGAAGCTACTTGGAAATATTTATTTATCTCCTCACTCGGAATTGCTTTTACTTTTATTGGTATATTATTCTTAAGCATTACGGCAAGTAGCCAAGGTATCACCGATTTAAGTATTTCAAACCTAATATCGATTTCCTCAAGCATGAATCCATTATGGCTAAAAGTTGCTTTTCTTTTGGCTCTTACAGGTTTTAGCGCCAAAATGAATTTATTCCCATTGCACACTGTAGCCGTTGATGCTAAAACATTTGCTCCAACGCCTATTTCAGCTTTTTTATCTACTGCTCTTATAAATATAGGTTTTATAGGAATTTTTAGATTTTTTACAATAATTTCATCTACTGAAATTCTTCATTGGGCACAAAATGTTTTATTGATTGCTGGTATTGCATCTATTTTAATGGCTGCTTTACAAATGTTTAGAGTTAGAAATTACAAACGCCTTTTCGCCTTTTCGAGCTTAGAGCACATGGGATTTATTGCAATAGCTCTTGGCGTTGGTGGACTTGGTTATTATGCAGCAATTTTGCATTTAATTTTCCATTCTTTTGTAAAAGCAAGTCTTTTCTATCAAATTGAACAAGCACATCAATTTTTTAAATCTTATTGGATAGAAAATATTGGTGGCTACTTTAAATTGAATCCGGTTGGTGGCTTGGCAATGATTTTAGCCTCAATATCCATTTTAGCAATTCCTCCTTCCGGACTTTTTATTAGCGAGTTTCTTGCATTTAAAGCTATGTTTTTAGGTGGATATCAATATATTGCAATCTTTGTGCTTTTGCTTCTGACTGTGATAATTTACAAATTCAGCAAATTTATTTTTCATCTTTTATATAGTGAAGTCCCAAGAGATTTAAAAATTGAAAATGTAAAAATAAATCCCTTTGAATCAATTTCGCAATTTTTACTTTTGGGATTAGTCATTTATTTGGGAATTGACCCACCAATATTTTTTACTAATTTAATAAATTCAGCAATCGCTGCTTTAAACTAATTTATCATGCCAGAAATTAATAATAAATTAAAAATAAAAAATGGGGATAATGTTGGTTTAGAAGAAATTGAAATACTGTCTTACGCAGATTTCTCTTCAGAAGCATTAAGTATTTTAAGTAAAATACAAAACCATTGTGTTGCTTATTTTGCCTTTCATAACAAACTAAATTTGCAATTTATTATGGCTATAGCTGACGATTTAAACCAAAATATAATCATACTTTCACACCAATTATTAAATTCCGAAAAGCAAGAGTTAGCATCCCTTACTCAACAAATTTTTGCATTGCATATTTTTGAAAGAGAAATTCATGAAAATTTCGGGATTGAATTTTTAAATCATCCATGGCAAAAACCAGTGAGATTTGCTCATAACAGATTTCATAAAGACTTAAAAATCAATGATTATCCTTTCTATTCCATAAAAAGTCATGAATTACATGAAGTGGGCGTAGGCCCAATTCATGCAGGAATCATTGAACCAGGACATTTTAGATTTATTTGCAATGGCGAAAATGTTTTGCATCTCGAAATTCAATTAGGTTGGCAGCATAGAGGTGTTGAACAATTGTTTTTGGACAAAAAAAGTAATTTGCAAAGAAATATTTTAGCTGAAAATATTGCTGGAGATACAGTAATTGGCCACACTTCTACCTTTGTTAATATTGTTGAAAGTCTTGCTAACAAACATATTAGTGAACAAATTCAGATTGAAAGAGCCATTGCATTAGAGTTGGAACGCATAGCAATTCACACTGGCGACATTGCTGCTTTGTGTACCGACGCGGCTTACCTTTTGGGAGCCAATGTTTTCGGAATCTTGCGAACTGGCATTATTAATTTTACTCAGTCGTGGTGCGGAAATAGATTCGGTAAAGGCTTAATAAGAGTTGGTGGTACTCATTTCCCTTTTACTGAAGAATTAAAAATTCAACTTTTAGAAGTTTTGAAAGATTTTGAAAGCAGATTTATCGAAATGTCGCATATAACTTACAGATTGCCAAGTATTCAAGATAGATTTGATTTTGTTGGGGAAGTAAATGAAACTCAAGCTCGACTTATCGGTTGTGTTGGAGTATCCGCTCGTATGTCCAATATCCAAAGAGATATTCGTGTAAACCAACCTACTTTTATTTATCAAAAATTTCCTTACGAAACAATTGTGGCTGAAAGAGGAGATGTATTTGCAAGATTTCTTCTTAAACGAAAAGAAATAAAAAAATCTATTGCTTGGATTCGTAACATATTGAATAACTACATTTTCAATAGTCATTCTGGCAATGTCCCCGAATATAAACTATCACTAAAACCAAATTCATTTTGCCTATATCTTACAGAGGCTTGGAGAGGTGAAATTTGCCATTGCGCTATAACTGGCGATACTGGCGAATTGATACATTATAAAATAAAAGATCCCTCGATGCACAACTGGAAATCTTTGGAAATGTCTTTAAGAAATGTTGAGATTTCTGATTTTCCTATTAATAACAAAAGTTATAATTTAAGTTATTGCGGACACGACTTATAAAATACAAAATCAATGATAAAAGATTCTAAAATATTGATTCACAATGGGAAACAGTATATTCCAGATTTACAAAACGCCGTTATCAAAGCTCCATTTCGTGGGAAACCTGTAATTAGTTTTGCCAAAGTTGACGAGAAAGAATTGGTGGATTTATGCCCTCTGAGAGCAATAAATGCAAACCCTGTAAGCATAGATTTAGGAAAATGCTCCTTATGTGGTGAATGTGCTTTTGCTTTTCCAGAAAAAATACAGTTTACTCAAGAATATAAAATCTCAAGTAATAAACGCGAGAATTTAATTGTTTTTGAGGGTGAGAATAAAGAAATTGAAATAGATGAAAATATTCTAAGACCCGAGATAAGAGCTGTATTTTCTAAATCATTAAAATTGCGTCAAGTATCTGCTGGTGGAGATAATTCTTGCGAAATTGAGTTGGGAGCCTGTGGAAATGCAAACTTCGACATGGGAAGATATGGTATTGAATTTACCGCTTCGCCGCGCCATTCCGATGGGATAGTGGTTACAGGCCCAATAACTGAAAATATGGCAGAACCATTGCGTATTGCCTATGATGCCATTCCTGAACCTAAAATTTTCATCCTCTGTGGTGTTGATGCAATAAGTGGCGGTATTTTCGCCGATAGTAAAGCCTTGGACAGAAGTATTTTAAATGATATAAAGGTTGATTTATTTATTCCAGGGAATCCTTCACATCCATTGACTATCATCAATGGTATCTTGGATTTGACAAGGGGAAAAATCTTAAGCAATTATATAATTTAATTTATTTAAATTATAAGGACAATAAGTTTCTTAATATTTTTTTAAATATACCAATTAGTTGGTATATATTCAATACTTATTCTATTATAATATTGCTTCATAAATCAATTAAGAATCAAATTATGAGGAACATTTTAATTTTTATTATTATTTCATGTGCAGTTTCATTGCAATCCCAAGACAGACTTTTTACATATACTTATCAAAGTAATGTTTTAAATAAATCACAAAAAGAAATTGAAGTAGTTACTACCTTCCGAAATGGTAGAAATAATTATTATCGTGCTTTAAAACATCGCTTAGAATTTGAATTAGGACTCGGATCAAAAATTCAGACTTCTTTTTATCTAAATTATAGCTATTCGAATAGAGTGGTCGAAAACTATGGTGTTCAATCTTTTGAAAGTAATGTTGATTACAACTTCTCTAATGAGTGGAAATTTAAACTCTCAGATCCTGTTGCTAATGCGATAGGTTCAGCACTTTATTTCGAATATACTTTAAGCCCAAGTATAATGGGTTATGAAGCTAAAATAATTTTCGACAAACAGTTAGGAAATATTATTCAAGCTTTCAATATTGTGGGCGAGTACGAAATGGAAAACATGTATAAATCCAATGGAAATAAAATTGATATTTCACTCTTGGAAGAGAAAGTATTTGAGTTAAATTATGCACTATCATTCAATCTAAAAGAAGGATTGTCACTTGGTATAGAGTTGCTTAACCAAAACGGCCTATCAAAATCATTCAATTTGGAATATTCTACTTTCTCTGGTGGTCCCTGCCTTTCATTCAATCAGGGAGCTTATTGGATAAACTTTACAATTTTACCACAGATCACAAATTTAAAAGGATTTAAAAGGGAGTTGAATAATCATGAGAAGTTTCAAACACGCTTAATTTTCTCTTATGAATTATAAATTATCATATTTTTCTTTTGCAATAATGCTGTCTATACTGTTTTATGGATGTGGCAGCTCGTTGAAAGTGCCTACAATTGTCGATGCTAAGAGTTCAGGTATTTCTATTGATACTCTATTGAAGGGTCGTGAATTATATATAAATAACTGTGGTGCATGCCATAATCTCTATTTACCAAACAAACATACAGATAGGGAATGGGAGGAAACAATGAAATCGATGCAAAAGAAAGCAAAAATTACTGATAGCCAAGCTTCTATTATTTTGAAATATCTTTCAACTTATAGCAATAAAATAAAAAAGTAGTCTGTTTGAATTATTTTATTTCTTATTAATTATTATTTTTCCAAGCCCTTTTTTTCAGGCTACTCTTCTGCAATAGCATCTCCTCGATAGAGTTGCTGACGATATTTTTTGGAAGGAGATTCTAAGAATTCTCCTAATCCGTAATTTCTCCATTTTGTATCAACCAACTCAATAGTTTTTTCATCCATACAAACAATGTTTGGCCAATCTCTTTTGAAACCATCAAAGGCTAAAGTTTTTCGCGTGGCATCTATAAATAATGTAGGAAATTTCTCGAAATTAGCATTTTCAATGTAAAAGCAATCGCGTTTAGGATCAATGTTGTTGGCAGCACGCCAAACAACATCGGAAAGTTCAAAAATATCACAAACTTCTTCCATAAAAATAACAAATTTTATATCAGCAAAAGCGCTAATATTCAATAATTTGCTTGCAATCTTTCTGGTCGAATTTATTTCTTCTTTATAAATTTTTAAAATCAAAAATGAATATCCCAATTTTATCAAAGAGTCATTTATTTCTAAAATGTTTGTAACAGAGGAGAATTTCAGCTTATCAAGAGAAGGTTTTATGTAATAAGAAGAATTATTGGAAGTTGCATCAAATCCCATTTTTCCTCCAAAAGCAAATTTTTGAGAAGCATGATCAAGCACATCCATAGGTCCACTATTGAAATAGATATCATCAATTGGATGAACATTTTCACTTATCATTTTTATAATAGACTTATAATCTGTAAGTTTAATGTTCATATCAAAAACAAACAAAAGTTTGTTGAACATCATTTGACCAGCGCCCCACAGTGCATTCATAACTTTTATGGCTTGCCCAGTATAAGTAGATTTGATAGATGCCAAAACTATATTGTGGAAAACTCCTTCGGCTGGCATGTGCATGTCTTTTACCTCTGGAATCATGGTCATCTTGATGGGATTCAAAAAGATACGCTCAGTAGCTAAACCAATCCATGCATCCTCCTGAGGAGGAATTCCTACAACTGTGGCTGAATAAATGGCTCCCATGCGATGTGTAATTTTAGTGATGTGAAATAGTGGATAATTATCTGATAATGAATAATATCCAGTATGGTCACCAAAAGGTCCTTCTTTTATAAGCTCTTCTTGTGGATCTACGTAACCTTCAATAACAAAATCAACATCTTCAGGCACGTAAATATCGTTTGTTAAACATTTTACAAGTTTTACTTTTTTTCTTCTCAAGAATCCAGCAAGCATATATTCATCGATATTTGCTGGCAAAGGAGCAGTGGCAGAATATATGTAAGCCGGATCGCCACCAATGGTTACGGAAACTGGCATTCTTTTATTATTCTCTTGATACTCGCGATATTGATTAGCTCCATCTTTATGCAAATGCCAATGCATCCCAGTGGTATTTTTACTCATCACTTGCATTCTGTACATGCCGATATTTGGAGTTTTTGTCCTCAGAGAAATTGTATGTACAACAGGAAAAGTTATAAATGGACCTCCATCATAGGGCCAGGTTTTAAGAATTGGAATTTTTGATAAATCTGGATTTTCCATTTCAACTTCTTGACATAATCCTCGTTTATTAGATTTTGATGGTGACCAAGAACCAATCTCACCAAGTTTTGGAATTAATTTCAATTTATCAAGCATACTTTCTTTCGGTGCACTCAGCATATCAAAAATTGATTTAATTCGTTCTGCAAGTTCATCTAAATTATTGACATTTAATGCCATAGCTATTCGCTTTTCAGAGCCCATCATATTTATTAAAACCGGAAATTCGGTGCCTGTATTCTCGAAAAGTACAGATTTTCCATTATTTTTTACCAGCCTATCATTTATCTCCGATATTTCGAGGATTGGCGAAACTTTTTCTTTCACACGAATTAATTCGCCTTCAGATTCTAATCTTTTTATAAATTCATCTATAGTAAAATATGCCATAGCAAATATTTTTTAATATTAAACAATCCTTTTTGGGTTTTAAAATTAATTGACAAACCTAATAATTTATAATTAAACAAATTACAGCTATCAATTTTATAATTCTTTCATTGGATTCCAAAAAAGCTTTTCAAAATCCACAACTTTATCATTTTCAATACTGACACCTTCATTTTCTAAGAGTTGCTGCATCATTGTGTCTGTGCCAAAAAATTTCTTTCCACTCAAAAGGCCATTTCTATTCACCACTCTATGTGCTGGAACATTAGGACTTACACTGTGCGATTTATTCATTGCCCAACCAACCATTCGCGATGCCATTGGCGAACCAATGGTTTTGGCAATTGCACCATAAGAGCTTACTCTACCTCGGGGAATTTCTCGACAGATTTCATAAACTTTTTCAAAAAAATCAAGCTCATTTTTCATCAGTATACATTAATGGATTTAGTGAAAATTTAAGGTAATTAATTGAAAAACCTTGTTCTGAAAACAATTTTTCATAATGTGTCTTTATTGACTTAACTTCATCAAAATCAGCATTATTATATAAATCTTTTATAGCTTCAACTAAATTATGATTAGCCTGTTCAATTACTTCCAAAGTATAATCAAAAAGTAATAAGCTGTCGGTTTTTAAATGGAACAAACCATCCATCTTAATAATTTTTGAATATTTACTTAGAAATTTTGGCGAGGTGAGTCTTTTATTTGTTTTTTTTGGTTGAGGGTCGGGAAAAGTAATCCAAATTTCATCGACTTCATTTTTTGCAAAAATCTTATTAATAAGTTGAATTTTTGTTCGCACAAATGCTACATTGTTCATTTTACTTTCGTGAGAAGTTTTAGCACCGCGCCAAAGACGTGCGCCTTTATAATCAATTCCAATGAAATTTTTATCAGGATATTTCTCCGCCAGCCCAACCGTGTATTCACCTTTGCCACATGCAAGCTCTAAAACAATTGGATTATCATTTTTAAAAAATTCATGATTCCATTTGCCTTTCATAGAAAAATTATCTTTTACTTCATCATAAGTTGGCTGAAATAAATGTTTAAATGTTAGGTTTTCGGCAAATTTTACCAGCTTTTTTTTGCTTCCCATTGAAAATATTATTAATTAATTTTTTGTACCCAAGAAGACGTCTTTTCTTTTGAATTTATTTGTTCTGATATTTGACTTGCCATTTCAAAATTCCCGTAACTGCCATAGCAAACTCTTATTAACCCTTTGCTTGTTTTTCCTGCAATTATTGCTTTGTAGCCTTTGGAAATCAATAAGTTTAAATATGTTTGAGCTTTAGTTTCACTTAAAAAACAGCCAGCAATAACTAAATATTTCGTTGATTGATTTGCATTTATATTGCCTAATTTTTTTATGTCGGAAGGATTTTCAGTCTTGCTAATAATTGAATTTATTGATGAAGAATCTCCAGATTTTGAACTTTCATAATTTTGATTATTTGTGTCTGTCGAATCTATGTTATTTGATTTAGATATATTCGCATTTTGATTTGTTCTCGCAATAGTATTTTGACTGTCAGTAATTTCAATGCTTTTATTAATTGTAAAAAGAGAGGAATTTTTAATATTATCTTTTAAAATTAATATTCCCGCTGAGACTAAAAGCAAAAGGAAAATGGCAGCAATCCATGGCCAAATCTTCCTTTTTTTGATGTCAACATTTTCAGCTGTATTTAGTGCTTTATCAACTTTCTTTTTCAAAGGTAAAGCATTTACTTTGAAACTTTGTAATCCAAAATGGTTTTTGCTCAGACTAAAATCAGTATAAGCAGTAAATATCAATATCTTTGAGGAGTTTAATTTCAATTCACCTAAATACTTATAATTCAAAATATTACCTGACTTAAGACTGCTAATCCATGAAGCTATTTGCGTTTTTAATTCAGACTTGGTTAATTCTTCAGAGTAACCGAATTTGGTTGATAAATAGTTAATGAAGCCATTGTCAACGGTGTTTTTATCAAGTTGAAATGAGATCTTTTTGTTAGTTGGGGAAAATTTATTGTCAATAGGGTGGATATATGCTTCAATAATTTCCGATGAAAAAATTCCAAAA
>Ga0210044_10001820_pt1 | contig 32353 bp, 31 predicted proteins | sample CryGey13umfilter_2_FD_183959 | JGI IMG/M metagenome (GOLD analysis project Ga0210044, IMG submission 183959) | Groundwater microbial communities from aquifer in Utah, USA - Crystal Geyser 4/9/14 3 um filter (SPAdes) (version 2) | ecosystem: Environmental > Aquatic > Deep subsurface >...
GCGGCGGTTCACCGGCTATGGCGATCTGGCCGCCGTGCTCGGCAAGGCCGCTGCGCGGGACTGAATGCGCAAGACCGGGGCCGCGCGCGAACGCGCAAGACCGGGGCCGCGCGGGAACGCGCAAGACGGGGGCCGCGCGGGAACGCGCAAGACGGGGGCCGCGCGGGAACGCGCAAGACGGGGGCCGCGCGGGAACGCGCAAGACGGGGGCCGCGTGGGAACGCGCAAGACGGGGGCCGCGCGGGAACGCGCTTGGCGCCCCGGCCTGCGGGCGTTAACGCTCGCCCTTATGACCCGCAGCCTGCGCCTCGCTCCGATTCCCGGTCCCGACGCTCTCGGCGCGCGGCTGGCGGGCGGCTGGCTGTGGTTCTCGCAGGTGCGCGCGCAGGCGCCCGACGGCGCGGCGCAGGTGCTGCCGACGGCGGCGGTCGCGGCGCTTTACCCTCAGGCGATGGCGCCGCTGGCGCGGCTGGCGGCGGCGCGGGCGCCGCTGTGCGGGCTGGCGCTGGATAGGCCGCGGCTGGTGGCGGCGCTCGTCGCGCAGGCGGCGCCGCCGCTGGCGCTGGCGGCGGCGCGGCAGGGGGCGGCGGTCATCGAGATCGACGAGCCCGCCGCCGCCTCGCGCGCAGGCGCGGCGTTGCAGGCCGAAGGCTGCGGCGCGCTGGTCGCGGCGCGCGACGCGCTGGCCGATGGTCTGGTGCGGCTGCGCGCCGATCAGGCGGGGCGCATCCCGCGCGGCGCGGCGGCGATGCTGGCGCACGGGCGCGGCGGCGGGGCCTGGGCGCGGGTCGATGCGCTGACGCAGGCGCTGGAGGCGGCGATGATCGCGGGCGCCCCGCGTGAGCGGCTGGCGCTCGACCCCGGCCCGGTGTTCGGCGACGACGGCGCGCAGGCGCTGGGCGCGCTGGCGCCGCTGCACGCCACCGGCTGCGCCGTGGTCGCCGATCTGACCGGGGCGCCCGACGCGGCGGCGCTGGGCGCGGGCGTGGCGCTGGCGCTGGCGTCGGGCGCGCAGCTGCTGCGGGTGGACGCCGTGGCGGCGGCTGCGTCCGCCGCCGCGCAGTGGATGGCGGCGCACCGGGCGGAGCGGCGCTGATGGGCGAGGCGCTGTTCTATCATCTGACCGCGCGGACGCTGGAGGCGGCGGCGCCGGAGATGCTGGAGAAATGCCTTGAACGCGGCTGGCGGGTGACGGTGCGCGCAGGCTCGCCCGAGCGCGTCGCCGCGCTGAACGCGCATCTGTGGACGTGGCGCGACGAGGCGTTCCTGCCCCATGGCGAGGCCGGGGACGGCTTCGCCGCGCGCCAGCCGATCTATCTGACCGCAGGGCCGGAGACGCCGAACGCGCCCGACGTGCTGTTTCTGGTGGACGGCGCGCAGGCGCAGGCGGCGGAGTTCGCGGCGTTCCTGCGGGTGGCGACGCTGTTTGACGGCCACGACGCCGCCGCCGTGGCGCAGGCGCGCGACCAGTGGCGCCGCGCCCGCGACGCAGGCTGCGCGTGCATCTACTGGGCGCAGCGCGAGGACGGCGCCTGGGTCAAGCAGGCCGAGGCGGGGCCGACCGGAGCGGGGCCGACCGGAGCGGGGCCGGGCGGAGCGGGGCCGGGCGGAGCGGGGCCGGGCGGAGCGGGGCCGGGCGGAGCGGGGCCGGGCGAGACGGAGTAAGGCGCGCCGCACGCCCCGCCGCAGGCCCCCGGTCCGACACGGCGCGCAGGGCGTCCCCGGATAATTTTCGCGGGAGCGATCCTGCGCGAGAGGCCGTCGCGGCGGCGTTTTACGCCGCGCCTGCGGCATCTGGGCAGCCGCCCCTGTGCAACCGGACCGCCCGCTTTAGTTGACCCTGCGCAGGTGCGCGGTTAGACACTGGACCTGCGGAATTGCTGCGGCGCGGCGAGACCGATGGCGGAGAGAGAGGGCTTGTCCATGGACGTTCTGCTCCGGGAATACCTGCCGGTGATCGTGTTTTTCGGGCTGGCGCTGGCGCTGGGGCTGGTGTTCATCCTCGCCGCGCTGGTGATCGCGGTGCGCAGGCCCGACGCCGAAAAGGTCTCGGCCTATGAATGCGGCTTCAACGCCTTCGACGACGCGCGCATGAAGTTCGAGGTGCGCTTCTACCTCGTGGCGATCCTGTTCATCATCTTCGATCTCGAGGTCGCGTTCCTGTTCCCCTGGGCGGTGTCTTTCGGCGATCAGGGCTGGGTCGGCTACTGGTCGATGATGGCTTTTCTGGCGGTGCTGACGCTCGGCTTTGTCTATGAATGGAAGAAGGGAGCCTTGGAATGGGAGTGAGCACCGGCGCGCTGCAGGCGGGCATCGACCGCGACGCCCAGACCGCGCTCCTGTCCAACGAACTGGCGGACAAGGGATTTCTGCTGACCACGGCGGATGATCTGATCAACTGGGCGCGCACCGGATCGCTGTTCTGGATGACGTTCGGCCTGGCGTGCTGCGCGGTCGAGATGATGCAGACCTCGATGCCGCGCTACGACGCCGAGCGCTTTGGCATCGCGCCGCGCGCCTCGCCGCGCCAGTCGGACGTGATGATCGTGGCCGGCACGCTGACCAACAAGATGGCTCCGGCGCTGCGCAAGGTCTATGACCAGATGCCCGAGCCGCGCTACGTGATCTCGATGGGCTCATGCGCCAACGGCGGCGGCTATTACCACTACAGCTATTCGGTGGTGCGCGGCTGCGACCGGATCGTGCCGGTGGACATCTACGTGCCCGGCTGCCCGCCGACGGCGGAGGCGCTGCTCTACGGGCTGCTGCAGTTGCAGCGCAAGATGCGCCGCACGGGGACGATCACGCGATGACCGAAGACCTGATCGAGCTGGGCGACTATATCGAGCGCTCGACCCCCGACGCGGTGTTCGGCGCCGAGGTGGTGCGCGACGAGCTGGTGGTGCGCTGCGCGCCCGATGGCGTGGTCGATCTGATGAAGCTGCTGCGCGACGCCAGCGCCTGCCAGTTCACCACGCTGATCGACATTTGCGGCGTGGACTGGCCGGCGCGGGAAAAGCGCTTCGACGTGGTCTATCACCTGCTGTCGATGCGCCAGAACCGCCGCGTCCGCGTCAAGCTGGAGGTGCGCGAGGACGCGCTGGTGCCCAGCATCGTCGATGTTTTCCCGGCCGCCGCGTGGTATGAGCGCGAGGTCTATGACATGTACGGCGTGATGTTCACCGGCCACCCCGATCTGCGCCGCCTGCTGACCGACTATGGCTTTCGCGGCCACCCGCTGCGCAAGGATTTCCCGACCACCGGCTATGTCGAGGTCCGCTATGACGAGACCGAGAAGCGCGTGGTCTATGAGCCGGTGAAGCTGGTGCAGGAATACCGTCAGTTCGACTTCATGAGCCCGTGGGAAGGCGCTGAATACGTGCTGCCCGGCGATGAGAAGAAGGGCGCCGCGTCATGATGGGCGGTGGCGTCGAGATGCAGGGCTACGGCATGGGATTCGGCGGTTTCCTGGCCATGGCGGTGGTGATCCTCGCGCAGGTTGTGCCCTTCTGGCGCATCCTGCCGCGCGCGGGCATCCCTTCCTGGGTGGCGCTGTTCGCGATCTTTCCGCTGATCTCGCTGGTGCTGCTGTGGGTGATGGCGTTCAAGCGCTGGCCGGGCGATGACGCGGGCAGGGGAGCATGAGCATGGATGGCGACGCGCTGCCGGTCGCGAGCCGGATCCGCAACTTCAACATAAACTTCGGCCCGCAACACCCTGCTGCGCATGGCGTTTTGCGGCTGGTTCTTGAGCTTGACGGCGAGATTGTCGAGCGCTGCGACCCGCATGTCGGCCTGCTGCACCGCGGCACCGAAAAGTTGATGGAGAGCCGCACCTACCTGCAGAACCTGCCGTATTTCGACCGGCTCGACTATGTGGCGCCGATGAACCAGGAGCACGCCTGGTGCCTGGCCATCGAGAAGCTGACCAATACGCCGGTGCCCTATCGCGGCCAGCTGATCCGCGTGCTGTTCTGCGAGATCGGCCGCATCCTCAGCCACATCCTCAACGTCACCACGCAGGCGATGGACGTGGGCGCGCTCACCCCGCCGCTGTGGGGCTTCGAGGAGCGCGAGAAGCTGATGGTGTTCTATGAGCGCGCCTGCGGGGCGCGGCTGCACGCCGCCTATTTCCGCCCCGGCGGCGTACATGTCGATTTGCCCGAGGCGCTGATCGACGACATCGAGGCGTGGTGCGAGCCGTTCCTGGAGGTCTGCGACGACCTTGAGGGGCTGCTGACCGACAACCGCATCTTCAAGCAGCGCAACGTCGATATCGGCGTGGTCTCCGCCGAGGAGGCGCAGGCGCTGGGCTTCAGCGGCGTGATGGTGCGCGGCTCGGGGCTGGCGTGGGATCTGCGCCGCGCCCAGCCCTATGAGTGCTACAGCGAGTTCGAGTTCCAGATCCCCGTGGGCAAGAACGGCGATTGCTACGACCGCTATCTGATCCGCATGGAGGAGATGCGCGAGAGCGTGCGGATCATGCGGCAGGCCATCGCGAAGCTGCGCGAATGCCGGGGTCAGGACGTTATGACCCGCGCCAAGGTCGGCCCGCCCAAGCGCGGCGACATGAAGACCTCGATGGAGGCGCTGATCCATCACTTCAAGCTCTACACCGAAGGGTTTCACGTGCCGGCAGGCGAGGTCTATGCCGCCGTCGAGGCGCCCAAGGGCGAGTTCGGCGTCTATCTGGTGTCGGACGGCACCAACAAGCCCTACCGCGCCAAGATCCGCGCGCCGGGCTTTTCGCACCTCGCCGCGATGGACCACATCTGCACGGGCCATCAGCTGGCCGACGTGTCGGCGATCATCGGATCGCTGGACATCGTGTTCGGGGAGATCGACCGTTGAGCCTGCGCCGCCTGCATCCCGATCAGCCCGCGAGCTTCGCCTTCACGCCCGAAAACCTCGCGTGGGCTGAGAAGCAGATCGCTAAATATCCCGAAGGGCGACAGGCCAGCGCCGTGATTCCGCTGTTGTGGCGCGCGCAGGAGCAGGAGGGCTGGGTGACGAAGCCCGCCATCGAGGCGGTGGCGCAGATGCTGGGCATGGCGCAGATCCGCGTGCTGGAGGTCGCCACCTTCTACTTCATGTTCCAGCTTTCGCCGGTCGGCTCGGTCGCCCATGTCCAGATCTGCGGCACCACCACCTGCATGATCTGCGGCGCCGAGGATCTGCTGGCGGTGTGCAAGGCGCGCATCGCGCCGAAGGCGCATCAGCTGAGCGCCGACGGCAAATTCAGCTGGGAGGAGGTCGAGTGTCTGGGCGCCTGCGCCAATGCGCCGATGGCTCAGATCGGCAAGGATTACTACGAGGATCTGACGGCCGCGCGGCTGGAGGCGATCCTCGATTGCTTCGCGCGCGGCGAGGTGCCCCGGCCCGGCCCGCAGAACGGCCGCTTCGCCTCGGAGCCTGCGTCGGGGCTGACGGCGCTGAAGGGCTTGAGCGGCGAGACGGAGAACGGCGCGGTCGCGCTGGCGCGGGCGCAGGGCGACACCATCGCGCGCATCACCGGCGCACAGGTTCCCGCCGCGCTGATCGACCTGCGCGCGGGCGCGGCGAAAGCGGCGGCGTCGGGCGCAGTGGCTTCGGACGCAGTGGCTTCGGACGCAGTGGCGCAGCGCCCGGCGTCGCTGCCGGTGGCGCGTGAGGGCGGGCCGGACGATCTCAAGCGGATCAAGGGCATCGGCCCGAAACTCGAAGCGATGCTGCACCATATGGGTTTCTTCCATTTCGACCAGATCGCACAGTGGACGGCGCGCGAGCTGGCCTGGGTGGACGACAACCTCGAAGGCTTCAAGGGCCGCGCCAGCCGCGACGAATGGGTTGAGCAGGCGCGCATCCTGGCGGTGGGCGGCGCCACAGAATTCTCCGAGCGCGCCGACCGGGGCGACGTGCCGACCAGCCAGCCGACGAGTGAGGGCTAAGCGATGCTCGACGACAAGGACCGCATCTTCACCAACCTCTACGGCATGGCCGACCGCAGCCTGGCGGGCGCGCGCAGCCGGGGGCACTGGGACGGCACGGCGGGCATCCTCGCGCAGGGGCGCGACTGGATCGTGGAGCAGATCAAGGCCAGCGGCCTGCGCGGGCGCGGCGGCGCAGGGTTTCCCACCGGGCTGAAATGGTCGTTCATGCCCAAGGAGAGCGACGGGCGCCCCAGCTATCTGGTGGTGAACGCCGACGAGAGCGAGCCGGGCACCTGCAAGGACCGCGAGATCATGCGGCATGAGCCGCACAGCCTGATCGAGGGCTGCCTGATCGCCAGTTTCGGCATGGGCGCCCACGCGGCCTATATCTACATTCGCGGCGAATACATCCGCGAGCGCGAGGCGCTGCAGATCGCCATCGACGAGGCCTATGACGCCGGGCTGATCGGCAAAAACGCCTGCGGCTCGGGCTTCGATTTCGACGTGATCCTGCACCACGGCGCGGGCGCCTATATCTGCGGCGAGGAAACCGCGCTGCTGGAAAGCCTTGAGGGCAAGAAGGGGATGCCGCGCCTCAAGCCGCCGTTCCCGGCCAACACCGGGCTTTACGGCTGCCCCTCGACGGTGAACAACGTCGAGTCGATCGCCGTGGCGCCGACCATCCTGCGCCGGGGCGCGACGTGGTTCGCGGGTTTCGGGCGGCCCAACAATTCCGGCACCAAGATTTTCGCGATCTCCGGCCACGTCAACAACCCCTGCGTGGTCGAGGAGGCGATGTCGATCCCGCTCAAGGATCTGCTGGAGCGCCATTGCGGCGGCGTGCGCGGCGGCTGGAAGAACCTCAAGGCGGTGATCCCCGGCGGCTCCTCGGTGCCGATGCTGCCCGCCGAGATCTGCGGCGACGCGATCATGGATTTCGACTGGCTGCGCGAGCAGAAATCCGGCCTCGGCACGGCGGCGGTGATCGTGATGGACCAGAGCACCGACGTGATCAAGGCGATCGCGCGGCTGGCGAAGTTCTACAAGCACGAAAGCTGCGGCCAGTGCACGCCGTGCCGCGAGGGCACCGGCTGGATGATGCGCGTCATGGACCGGCTGGTGACGGGCGAGGCCGAGGTGGAGGAGATCGACCTGCTGGAGGGCGTGACACGGCAGGTGGAGGGCCACACGATCTGCGCGCTGGGCGATGCCGCCGCGTGGCCGATCCAGGGGTTGATCCGGCATTTCCGCGGCGAGATCGAGGACCGCATCAAGGCGCGCAAGTTCGGTCGTCTTGGCGCGCTGGCGGCGGAGTAGGGCGGTGACCGGCGGTGGCCAGAACCTTGTGCTGCGCCTGTTGCGCGAAATCCGCACGGAGCTTGGCGACACCAAGGCGTCGGTCCAGACCGTGGGTGCGCGCATGACCACGCCGGAGCGAAAAATGGACGATGTGAACGAGAGCGTCGGCTACGCGCTCGGCCTCTCGGCCCACGCCAACATCGCCTATGAGACCACCGGCCAGCGGCTTGACCGGCTCAGCGACACTGTCGCCGACCTCAAGGCCCGGCTTGAGAAGCTGGAGGAGAAAGCATGAGCAATCTGCGTCCCATCTCCATCGACGGCGTGGTGGTCGAGGTCGATCCCAACCTCACGCTGTTGCAGGCCTGCGAGGTGGCGGGCGTCGAGATCCCGCGCTTCTGCTATCACGAGCGGCTCAGCATCGCCGGCAACTGCCGCATGTGTCTGGTCGAGGTGGTCGGCGGCCCGCCCAAGCCCGCCGCCTCCTGCGCCATGCAGGTCAAGGACATGCGCCCGGGCCGCAACGGCGAGCCGCCGGAGATCAGGACCAAGTCGCCGATGGTCAAGAAGGCGCGCGAGGGGGTGATGGAGTTCCTGCTCATCAACCACCCGCTCGACTGCCCGATCTGCGATCAGGGCGGCGAATGCGACCTGCAGGACCAGGCGATGGCTTACGGCGTGGATTTCTCCCGCTACCGCGAACCCAAGCGCGCGGCGGAGGATCTGCAGCTCGGGCCGCTGGTCGGCACCCACATGACGCGCTGCATCTCCTGCACCCGCTGCGTGCGCTTCATCACCGAGGTCGCGGGCGTGGCCGAGATGGGCCAGACCGGACGCGGCGAGGACAGCGAGATCACCAGCTACCTCGGGAAAATCCTCGAATCCGAGATGCAGGGCAACATCGTCGATCTGTGCCCGGTCGGCGCGCTGACCAACAAGCCCTACGCCTTCACCGCGCGGCCTTGGGAGTTGCGCAAGGTCGAGAGCATCGACGTGATGGACGCGCTGGGCAGCAACATCCGCGTCGATGCGCGCGGGCGCGAAGTGATGCGCATCCTGCCGCGCAACCATGACGACATCAATGAGGAGTGGATCGGCGACAAGACCCGCCAGATCATCGACGGCCTCAAGCGCCAGCGGCTCGACCGCCCCTATGTGCGCGAGAATGGCAAGCTGCGCGCGGCGAGCTGGGCGGAGGCGTTCGCCGCCTGCGCTGCGGCGATCAAGGGCGCCAGGCTGGCGGCGCTGGCGGGCGATCTGGCGCCGGTCGAGGCGATGTTCGCGCTCAAGCAGCTGACCGAGGCGCTTGGCGGCAAGGTGGAGTGCCGCACCGACGGCGCCGCGCTGCCGATCGGCGACCGCGCGGGCTATGTCGGCACGGCGCGTATCGGGGATATTGATACGGCGCGCGCGATCCTGCTGGTGGGGACCAACCCGCGCCGCGAGGCGCCGGTGCTGAACGCGCGGCTGCGCAAGGCGTGGGCGAACGGCGCCGAGATCTCGGTGATCGGCGAGGCGACGGACCTCACCTATCCGCACACCCGCCTCGGCGCGGGCGGCGCGGCGCTGCGCACGGCGCTGGCGGAGAACATGCAGGCGCTGGTGATCGTGGGGCAGGGCGCCTTGATCGGGCCGGACGGCGCGGCGGTGCTGGCCGCCTGCCGCGTGATCGGCGCCGAGGCGGGGATGCTGGCGCTGCACAGCGCCGCGTCCCGCGCGGGCGCCATGGACATCGGCTTTGCCACCGAAGGCGGCATGGCGGCGGCGCTGGACGACGCCGGGGTGGTCTATGCGCTGGGCGTGGACGAGATCGACATTCCGGCGGGGCCGTTCGTGATCTATCAGGGCAGCCACGGCGACCGGGGCGCGCATCGCGCCGACGTGGTGCTGCCCGGCGCCGCGTGGACCGAGCAGCAGGGCCTGTTCGTCAACACCGAAGGCCGCGCGCAGATGGCGTTCCGCGCCGGGTTCCCGCCGGGCGAGGCGCGCGAGGACTGGGCGATTTTGCGCGCGCTGTCGGAGCGGGTCGGCGCAAAACTGCCCTACGACAGCCTTGCGCAGCTGCGGGCGGCGCTGTTCGAGGCGCACCCGCATCTCGCGCGCATCGACCAGATCGCGGCGGTGGAGGCGGCGGCGCCGGGCGCGCCGGCTGCGCTGAGCGACCGCGCCTACGTCTCCGCGGTGCGCGACTATTACCTGACCAACCCCATCGCGCGCGCCAGCGCGGTGATGGCCGAGATGTCGAGGCTCGCCGCCGTGCGCGCCGGGGCGGATGCGATGGCGGCGGAGTGAGCGCATGACCTTCTGGGATGGCAACCTCGGCCAGTTCACCATCATCCTCGCGCAATGCCTCGCGGTGACCGTCAGCCTGCTGCTGAGCCTCGCCTTCCTGCTCTATATGGACCGCAAGGTGTGGGCGGCGGTGCAGCTGCGGCGCGGGCCGAATGTGGTGGGGCCGTTCGGCGTGCTGCAGAGCTTCGCCGACTTCCTGAAATTCGTGTTCAAGGAGGTCGTGATCCCGGCGGGCGCCGACAAGACGGTGTATCTGCTGGCGCCGCTGATCAGCTTCGTGCTCGCGACCATCGCCTGGGTGGTGATCCCGTTCGCCGACGGCTGGGTGGTGTCCGATCTCAACGTCGGCATCCTCTATATCTTCGCGATCAGCTCCCTGGGCGTCTATGGCGTGATCATGGGCGGCTGGGCGTCGAACTCGAAATATCCGTTCCTGGGCGGGCTGCGCTCGGCGGCGCAGATGGTCAGCTATGAGGTGTCCATCGGGCTGATCATCGTCGGCGTGCTGATCTCGACCGGATCGCTGAACCTGTCGGACATCGTGCGCGCGCAGGACGGGCGCTATGGCCTGCTGTCGTGGTACTGGCTGCCGCACCTGCCGATGGTGGTGCTGTTCTTCGTCAGCGCGCTGGCCGAGACCAACCGCCCGCCCTTCGACCTTCCCGAAGCGGAGAGCGAGCTGGTCGCTGGCTATCAGGTGGAATACAGTTCCACGCCTTATCTGCTGTTCATGATCGGCGAATACATGGCGATCGTGATGATGTGCGCGCTGATCTCGATCCTGTTTTTCGGCGGCTGGCTGTCGCCGATACCGGGGCTGCCGGATGGGGTGATGTGGTTCATCCTGAAGGTGGTGTTCTTCTTCTTCCTGTTCTCGATGGTGAAGGCGATCGTGCCGCGCTATCGCTATGACCAGTTGATGCGGCTGGGCTGGAAGGTGTTCCTGCCGATGTCGCTGGGCTGGGTGGTGATCGTGGCGACGCTGGCGCAATTCGGCATGCCGGGCTATGCCCGCTGGGCGATTGGAGGCTGACATGGGCATCCCGTTCGACAAGGCCGCGCGGTACTTCCTGCTGGCGGATTTCATCGGCGGCTTCCGGCTGGGCATGAAGTATTTCTTCAAGCCCAAGGTGACGATCAACTATCCGCACGAGAAGGGGCCGCTCAGCCCCCGGTTTCGCGGCGAGCACGCGCTGCGCCGCTATCCCAACGGCGAGGAGCGCTGCATCGCCTGCAAGCTGTGCGAGGCGATCTGCCCGGCGCAGGCGATCACCATCGAGGCCGAACCGCGCGAGGACGGCTCGCGCCGCACCACGCGCTACGACATCGACATGACCAAATGCATCTACTGCGGCTTCTGTCAGGAGGCCTGCCCGGTGGACGCCATCGTCGAGGGGCCGAACTTCGAATTCGCCACCGAGACGCGCGAGGAGCTGTTCTACAACAAGGACAAGCTGCTCTCGAACGGCGACCGGTGGGAGCGCGAGATCGCGCGCAACATCGAGATCGACGCGCCTTACCGCTAAGCTGACAGGATCGGAACCCGCCATGGGCGTCGCCGCACTCGCATTCTACGTTTTCGCCTTCGTCGCGGTCGCGGCGGCCCTGATGATGACGCTCGCGCGCAACCCGGTGCATTCGGTGCTGTGGCTGATCCTGACGTTCTTCTCCGTCGCCGGCCTGTTCGTGCTGGTGGGGGCCGAATTCGTCGCGATGCTGATGCTGATCGTCTATGTCGGCGCGGTGGCGGTGCTGTTCCTGTTCGTGGTGATGATGCTCGACGTCGATTTCGCCGCGCTGAAATCGGGCGCGTCGGAGTATCTGTCGTTCGGGATGCTGGTCGGCGTGGTGCTGCTGGCGGAGCTTTTGCTGGGCGTGGCGGCGTGGAAATTCAGCGACGCGGCGCTGATCGAGCGCAAGGCGGTGGCGCCGACGCCCGACGACGTGACCAACACGGCGGCGCTCGGGCGGCTGATCTACACCGACTACATCCACCTGTTCCAGACGGCGGGGCTGGTGCTGCTGGTGGCGATGATCGGCGCCATCGTGCTGACGCTGCGCAAGCGCGAGGGCATCAAGCGGCAGGACGTGCTGGCGCAGATCTACCGCACCCGCGAACAGTCGGTGGCGCTCAAGGACGTGAAGCCCGGACAGGGCGTGTGAGGGGGGCGGGGCGATGGAAATCGGGCTCGGGCACTATCTGGCCGTGGCGGCGATGCTGTTTGTCATCGGCATTTTCGGCATCTTCGCCAACCGCAAGAACGTGATCGTCATCCTGATGTCGGTCGAGCTGATGCTGCTGGCGGTCAACATCAACTTCGTCGCCTTCTCCAGCCATCTCGGCGATCTGGTGGGGCAGGTGTTCACGCTGTTCGTGCTGACGGTGGCGGCGGCGGAGGCGGCCATCGGGCTGGCGATCATCGTGTGCTTCTTCCGCAACCGCGGCGCCATCGATGTCGAAGACGTCAACATGATGAAGGGCTGAGCGCGATGTTCTCTGTCATCCTGTTCGGCCCGCTGATCGGCGCGCTGCTCGCGGGGTTCGGCGCGCGGGCGCTGGGCGACCGCGGGGCCATGGTGGTCACGACCGCCATCCTGTTTCTCGCCTGCCTGCTGAGCTGGGTCGCGTTCCTCACCCTCGACCATGACGTGGTGCGCCAGATCACCGTGGCGCGCTGGATCGACAGCGGCGCGATGAGCGTGGACTGGGCGATCCGCGTCGATACCCTGACGGCGGTGATGCTGGTGGTGGTGACCACGGTCTCGGCCGTGGTGCACCTCTACTCCATCGGCTACATGGAGGAGGATCCCGGCAAGGCGCGGTTCTTCGCCTATCTGTCGTTCTTCACCTTTGCGATGCTGATGCTGGTGACGGCCGACAATCTGGTGCAGATGTTCTTCGGCTGGGAGGGGGTGGGCGTCGCCTCCTATCTGCTGATCGGCTTCTGGTATCAGAAGGAGAGCGCCAACAACGCGGCGATGAAGGCGTTTATCGTCAACCGCGTCGGCGACTTCGGCTATGCGCTGGGCATCTTCGCGCTGTTCTATCTGGTCGATTCGATCCAGTTCAACGACATCTTCGCCGCCGCGCCGGCTCTCGCCGACCGCAGTTTCGCGTTCCTCGGCATGGAGGTGAACGCGGCGGAGACCATCGCGCTGTTGCTGTTCATCGGCGCCATGGGCAAGTCGGCGCAACTGTTCCTGCACACCTGGCTGCCGGACGCGATGGAGGGCCCGACGCCGGTCTCCGCCCTGATCCACGCCGCGACCATGGTGACGGCGGGGGTGTTCCTGGTCTGCCGGATGTCGCCGCTGTTCGAGCACGCGCCCAATGCGCTGCTGATCGTCACCATCATCGGCGCCTCGACCGCGTTCTTCGCCGCGACCGTGGGGCTGGTGCAGAACGACATCAAGCGCGTGATCGCCTATTCGACCTGTTCGCAGCTTGGCTACATGTTCGCCGCGGCGGGCGTCGGCGCCTATGAGGCGGCGATGTTTCACCTGTTCACCCACGCCTTCTTCAAGGCGCTGCTGTTTCTCGGCGCAGGCTCGGTGATCCACGCGATGCACCATGAGCAGGACATGCGCCACTATGGCGGCTTGAAGGACAAGATCCCGGTCACCTTCTGGATGATGATGATCGGCACGCTGGCGATCACCGGCGTCGGGATCCCGTTCCTGCACGTTCTGGGCACGCCGATCGGCTTCGCCGGGTTCGTCTCGAAAGACGTGATCATCGAGAGCGCCTATGCGTCCGCGTCGGGGGCCGCGAACTACGCTTTCTGGCTGCTGGTGGCGGCGGCGGCGATGACGGCGTTCTACTCGTGGCGGCTGATGTTCATGACGTTCTACGGCCAGAGCCGCGCCGATCACCACACCTTCGACCATGCCCATGAGAGCCCGCGCGTCATGCTGATCCCGCTGGTCGTGCTGGCGGTCGGCGCCGCGCTGGCGGGGATGGAGTTCTACGGCGACTTTGTCGGCCACAACGAGGCGGTGTTCTGGGGCGTCTCGATCTTCAACGGCGAGGGCAACCATGTGCTGCACGACGCGCATGACGTGCCAGCGCTGGTCAAGGTCGCGCCGTTCCTCGCGATGCTGGCCGGGCTGGGGCTGGCGTGGGTGATGTATGTGAAGGCGCCGGACCTGCCGGGGCGGATCGCGGCGCAGAACCCCGGCCTTTATCGCTTCCTGCTCAACAAGTGGTATTTCGACGAGCTCTACGAGATCGTCTTCATCCGCTCGTTCAAGGCGATCGGGCGCTTTCTGTGGAAGCGCGGCGACGGGGCGACCATCGACGGCGCGATCAACGGGCTGGCGATGGGGGTGACGCCGTGGATCACGCGGCTCGCGGGGCGGGCGCAGTCGGGATACCTGTATCACTACGCCTTCGCGATGCTGCTGGGGATCTCGGCGCTGATCACGTGGTATGCGGTGGTGGGGGGCTAGAGCGATGCCGTTGATTTCCATCATCACCTTCCTGCCGCTGATCGGCGCGGCGATCCTTTTGTTCGGGGTCAAGGGCGACACGCCGCAGGCGCGCGACAACGCCCGCTGGGCGGCGCTGTGGGCCACCAGCGCGACGTTCCTGATCTCGCTGTTCCTGATCGGCGGTTTCGACCCGCAGGACACCGGCTTTCAGTTCGTCGAGGAGCGCGCCTGGCTCGGGCCGCTGACCTATCGCGTCGGCGTCGATGGCGTCTCGATCCTGTTCGTGCTGCTGACGACGCTGATCATGCCGCTCACCATCCTCGCCTCGTGGACCGTCGAGGTCCGCGTGCGCGAATACATGATCGCGTTTCTCGTCCTTGAGACGCTGATGATCGGCGTGTTCGTCGCGCTCGACCTGATCCTGTTCTACCTGTTCTTCGAGGGCGGGCTGATCCCGATGTTCCTGATCATCGGCGTGTGGGGCGGCAAGGACCGGGTCTATGCGGCGTTCAAGTTCTTTCTCTACACGCTGCTCGGTTCGCTGCTGATGCTGGTCGCGATGATCGCGATGTATCTCGACGCGGGCACCACCAACATCATCGCGCTGCTGGAGCACGATTTCTCCGCCGCGCCGCTCAGCCTGCTCGGCTTCGAGATCGCGGGCGGGTTCCAGACGCTGCTGTGGCTGGCGTTCTTCGCCAGCCTTGCGGTCAAGCTGCCGATGTGGCCGGTGCACACCTGGCTGCCCGACGCGCATGTGCAGGCGCCGACCGGCGGCTCGGTGGTGCTGGCGGCGATCATGCTGAAGATGGGCGGCTATGGCTTCCTGCGCTTCAGCCTGCCGATGTTCCCGGTCGCCTCCGAGCTGATGACCACCTTCGTCATGACCCTCTCGGTGATCGCGATCATCTACACCTCGCTGGTCGCGCTGATGCAGGAGGACATGAAAAAGCTGATCGCCTATTCCTCGGTGGCGCACATGGGTTTCGTGACCATGGGGATTTTCGCGGCGAACCAGCAGGGCGTGGACGGCGCGCTGTTCCAGATGATCAGCCACGGCTTCATCGCCGGCGCGCTGTTTTTGTGCGTCGGCGTGATCTACGACCGGATGCACACCCGCGAGATCAAGGCCTATGGCGGGCTGGTGATGCGGATGCCGGTCTATGCGACGCTGTTCATGCTGTTCACCATGGGCAATGTCGGCCTGCCGGGCACCTCGGCGTTCGTCGGCGAGTTCCTGACGCTGGCGGGCACGTTTCAGGTGAACACCTGGGCGGCGTTCCTTGGCGCGACCGGCGTGATCCTGTCGGCGAGCTATGCGCTGTGGCTCTACAAGCGGGTGGTGTTCGGCGAGCTGGTCAAGGTGGAGCTGCGCGACATCGCCGACGTGAACCGGCGCGAGGTGCTGATCTTTGCGCCGCTGGTGGCCGGCATGATCATTCTCGGCGTCTATCCGAGCCTGGCGAGCGACGTGTTCGGCCCGTCGGTGACGGCGCTGCTGTCGGGGGTCGAGCGCGATCTGGCGGCGTGGAGCGCAGGCCCTGCGCTGGCGCTGAAATGAGGGGCGGGCGGCGCGTGGCGCGAGGGGATGGGCGATGATGGCGGGCGATCTGGGCGTGGTGGCGCCGGAGCTGATGCTGGCGGTCGCCAGCATGGCGCTGCTGATGGCGGGCGCGTTCATCGACGACGCGCGGCGGGACGGGTGGATCACCCACGCCCTGGCGCTGCTGATGGTGTTTCTCGGCCTGATGATCGCGGCGCAGGGCGCGGGGCGGGAAACGGCGTTCGACGGCGCCTTCGTGTCCGACAGCTTCGCCCGTTTCGCCAAGGTGCTGGTGCTGTTCTCCGCCGCCGCGATGCTGGCGCTGTCGAAGGACTATCTTGAGCGGCGCGACCTGCTGAAGTTCGAGTACCCGGTGCTGATCGGGCTGGCGACGCTGGGCATGATGCTGATGGTGTCGGCGGGCGATCTGATGATGCTGTATCTGGGGCTGGAGCTTCAGTCGCTGGCGCTCTACGTCGTCGCCGCGTTCCGGCGCGACAGCCTGCGCTCGACCGAGGCGGGATTGAAGTATTTCGTGCTGGGCGCGCTGTCCTCGGGGCTGCTGCTCTATGGCTGCTCGCTGATCTACGGCTATACCGGCTCGACGCAGTTCGACAGCATCGCGGCGGTGGTGCTTGCCGAGGGCGTCGGCGTCGGGCTGCTGTTCGGGATGGTGTTCCTCAGCGCGGGGCTGGCGTTCAAGATCTCCGCCGCGCCGTTTCACATGTGGACGCCCGACGTCTATGAAGGCTCGCCGACGCCGGTGACGGCGCTGTTCGCCACCGCGCCCAAGGTGGCGGCGGGCGTGCTGTTTGCGCGGGTGCTGTTCGACGCCTTCGGCGACGCGGTGGACAGCTGGCGCCAGATCATCGTGTTCGCCGCGCTGCTGTCGATGTTCTGGGGCGCCTTCGCGGCCATCGGCCAGACCAACATCAAGCGGCTGATGGCCTATTCCTCGATCGGCCACATGGGCTTCGCGCTGGTCGGGCTGGCGGCGGGCACGGTGGACGGCGCCGCGTCGCTGCTGATCTATCTGGCGATCTATGTGGTGATGAACGTCGGCGTGTTCGCCTTCCTGCTGACCATGGAGCGCGACGGCCGGCCCGTGGTGCAGATCAGCGATCTTGCCGGGCTGCACCAGCGCGCGCCCGGCGCGGCGCTGGCGATGGCGGTGCTGATGTTCAGCCTGGCCGGGATTCCGCCGCTGGCCGGGTTCTTCGCCAAGTATTTCGTGTTCGTCGCCGCCATCGAGGCCGGGCTGGCGCCGCTGGCGATCGCGGGCGCGGTGGCGAGCGTGGTCGGCGCCTTCTACTATCTGCGCATCGTCAAGATCATGTATATCGACGCCGAGGGCGAGGCGCTCGACAACCGCGTGCCGCTGCTCAACGGCGCGGCGCTGGCGCTGTCTGCGGCGCTGATCGGGCTGGGCTGGCTGCCGTTTCTCGACGGCTTCGGCCTGACCGAAATTTCGGCGGCGGCGGCGCAGGCGCTGGTGCGGTAGCGCGGTTGGCGTGGCCTGAGGGCGTCGGGCGGCTGCTGCTCGACACGGTTGACAGCACCAATGAGGAGGCCCGGCGGCAGGCGGCGCGCGGCGCGGCGGGGCCGCTGTGGATCATGGCGCGCGCCCAGACGGCGGCGCGCGGGCGGCGGGGCAGGGCGTGGACGGCGCCCGAGGGCAACCTGTCGGCGACCTGCCTGCTGCGCCCCGACGGCCCGCCCGCGCGCGTCGCGCTGATGTCCTTCGCCGCCTGCCTTGCGGTGGCGGAGGTGTTCGAGACGCTGGCGCCGCAGGCGACGGTGGCGCTGAAATGGCCCAACGACGCGCTCTTGAACGGGCGCAAGGCGGCCGGCGTGCTGCTGGAAAGCGCGGGCGCGGGCGCGCGGGTGGACTGGCTGGCGGTGGGCGTGGGGATCAATCTGGCGCATCATCCCGAGCCGGAGCCTGACGCCTGGCCCGCGACCAGCATCCTGCGCGAGACCGGCGCCGCACCGGGGGCGGAGGCGGCGCTGGCGCTGTTGGCGGCGGCCTTTTCGCGCTGGAGCGGCCTGCTTGACGCGGAGGGCTTCGCGCCGCTGCGCGCCGCATGGCTTGCGCGCGCCGCGCGTCTGGGTCAAAAGGTCACGGCGAGGCTGCCGGACGCGACGGTTGAGGGCGTGTTCGCCGATCTCGACGCGGGCGGCGCGCTTGTTCTGTCGCAGGGCGGCGTCATGCGCCGGATCCAGGCGGCGGATGTCTATTTCTCCTGAGAGGCGCCGGATGCTGCTCGCCATCGATGTCGGCAACACGAACACGGTCTTCGCGCTGCACGACGGCGAAGCCTTTGTCGCGGAATGGCGGCTCAAGACCGACGGCGCCCGCACCTCGGACGAATATTTCGTCTGGCTGCGCCAGCTGATGGACTTTCAGAATATCGGCGTGCGCTCGATCAAACATGCGATCTGCAGTTCGGTGGCGCCCAAGACGGTGTTCAACATCAAGAAGCTGTGCGAAACCTATTTCGGCTGCACGCCGCTGTTCGTCGGCGCCCCGGGGGTGAAGCTGCCGGTCGAGGTGCGGGTGGACGCGCCGCAGGAAGTGGGCGCCGACCGCATCGTGAACACCGTCGCGGCGTTCGCGACCTATGGGCCGAACCTGATCGTGATCGACTTCGGCACCGCGACCACCTTCGACGTGGTGGACGAGGACGGCGCCTATGCCGGCGGCGTGATCGCGCCCGGCGTCAACCTGTCCATCGAGGCGTTGCACCGCGCCGCCGCCCGCCTGCCCAATATCGACGTGGCGCGCCCCGAGCATGTGGTGGGCCGCGACACGCTGTCGTGCATGCGCTCCGGCGCCTACTGGGGCTATGTCAGCCTGATCGAGGGCGTCTGCGCGCGCATCATCGCCGAGCGCGGCGTTCCCATGACTGTGATCGCCACGGGCGGTCTTTCAACTCTGTTCGCAAAAAGCACTGAAACCATACGCCATGTTGACGCAGATCTGACGATGCGCGGCCTGGTTCACATACACGCCCTGAACAACGGGGCGAAAGGATAGCGAGAATGGCCGACACGGCGCAGCTGGTTTACGCGCCCCTTGGGGGCGCGGGCGAAATTGGCATGAACATGTATCTCTACGGCTATGGCCCGGCGCGCGATCGCCGCTGGATCATGGTGGATTGCGGCATCGGCTTTGGCGACATGGAGACCAGCCCCGGCGTCGAGCTGATGGTGCCCGACATCGGCTTTATCGCGCAGATGCGCGACCGGCTGGACGGCATCTTCATCACCCACGCCCATGAGGACCATGTCGGCGCCATCGGGCGGTTGTGGGACCAGCTCAAGGCGCCGGTGTTCGCGACCAGGTTCACCGCCGAGATCGCCCGGCGCAAGATGGCCGACGAGGGCCGCTCGACCAAGGCGGTCAAGATCTGCGAGTGGGAGACGCCGGTGAAGGCCGGGCCGTTCGAGGTGGAGTTCCTGCGCGTCACCCACTCCACGCTCGACCCCGCCGCGCTGGCGATCCGCACCCCCAAGGGCGTGATCGTGCACACCGCCGATTTCAAGCTGGATTTCGACCCGCTGTCCGGCCCGCCCGCCAGCCTCGCGGCCTTCGAGCGCCTCGGGCGGGAGGGCGTGCTGGCGATGGCCTGCGACAGCACCAACATCTTCAACGACGGCGTCGCGGGGTCGGAGGGCTCGCTGCGGCCGCATCTGGAGCGGGTGATCGGCGAATGCGCGGGCGTCGTCTGCGCCACCAGCTTCGCCTCCAACGTGGTGCGGCTGCGCTCGCTGGCGGCGGCGGCGGTGGCCTGCGAGCGCTCGGTGGTGATCGCCGGACGCGCGATGAAGCGGATGATCGACGCCGCCATCGAGACCGGCGTGATGGACCCGATCCCCGGCGTGATCGACGAGGACCGCGCCCGCGACGTGCCCGACCGCAACCTGTTCTACCTCGTGACCGGATCGCAGGGCGAGGGCCGCGCGGCGCTGGCGCGCATGGCGGCGGGCACGCACCCGACGGTCACGCTGGGGGCGGGCGACACGGTGCTGTTCTCGTCGCGCACCATTCCCGGCAACGAGTCGGAGATCTTCCGGCTCTACAACCGCCTGAGCGAGCGCGGCGTGCGGGTGGTGGACGCCGACATGGCGCATATCCACGTCTCCGGCCACGCCTGCCGCGACGAGCTGCGCGCGATGTATGACGCGGTGAAGCCGCAGATCTCGCTGCCGATGCACGGCGAGCACCGCCACCTGGTCGAACACGCCCGGCTTGCGAAGGACTGGGGCGCCGGGCACGCGATCGTCGCGACCAACGGTTCGCTGGTCGCGCTCGACGCCAACAAGCCCGGCGTGATCGGGCAGATCGACAGCGGGCGCGTCTATATGGACGGCGATGTGTTCGTCGGCGCCTTCGACGGCGTGATCCGCGACCGGCTCAAGCTGGCGCGGCAGGGCCATGCGGTGATCGCGGTGGTGGTCGATGAGGAGGGGCTGCTGCTCGCCGACCCGGAGGTGCGCATGATCGGCGCGCCGCGCGGCGGCGAGCCGACGCTGGCCGATCTGATCGCCGAGCGGGTGGACGAGGCGATGGAGCGCGCGGGCAAGCGCGACCGGGCGTCCGACAGCGCGCTCGAAGACCTGATCGCCCGCACCGCGCGCAAGGTGTGCATGGACAACTGGGGCAAGAAGCCGGTCACGACGGTGATCGTCACCCGGCTTGAGGACGAGGAATAGCGCGCGCAGCCCTGCCAGGCGCCAAACCGACCGGTCGCCCGCCGCAGTGCGCCAGCCGTGGCGTTCTGAGGGCGGTGCGCGCCTGCGGCGGGGGCGGACGCGGGACGGGCGCATAAAGTGGGCCCGGCCGCCGCAAGGCGACCGGGCTCGATCCGGCGTCTCGGAAGGCGGGATGCGCGCGTCGGGAACCCCGCCGCGCGCCGCCCTTTATCGTCCTGCCCGGTCCGGCTTTTACCGGAACAGCGACAGGATGCTCTGCGGCTGCTGGTTGGCGATCGACAGCGCCTGCACGCCCAGCTGCTGCTGCACCTGAAGCGCCTGCAGCCGCGCCGACGCGGCCTCGAGGTCCGCGTCCACCAGCGCGCCGATGCCCGAGGTCAGGCTGTCGGACACCTTCGAGATGAAGTTGGACTGGTTCTCGATGCGCTTCTGCGCCGAGCCGAACGAGGCGGCCGAGTTCACCGAGGTCTGGATCAGCCCCTCGATGGCGCTGAGCGCCGCCTTGGCCCCTTCGGCCGTGCCGACATCGACAAGCGACAGCGCGGCGAGACCGCCGCCTTGCGACGTGCGCACGGTAAGGTCGGGGTCGGTGGCGGCGCCAGACCGGGCGATGGTGACAACACCGCTGCCCGCCGCCGACGCGGCAGTGATCGAACCGCCGATACCGGAAAGCCCGGGTGTTGCATCGTCTATCGCGGCGATGATCCCTGCGGCGATGGTGTCATTGTCGGTTGCGAGCACTCCCGTCAAGTCTGACGCCTTCACCGTGTAGCTTGCTATCGCGCCTTCGCCGTTGGTCGCGTCGGTCAGCGCCACGGCGATGACATCGCCGGCCTTGAGGTTGGTGCTGACAACTGTGACTGCCGCCGCCGCCGCCGCGCCACCGGCGAAAGTCGCCGCCGCCGTCGTGGCTCCGCCTTCGAGCGAGGAGCGGGCGATGTTGACGTTGGAGGTGGTGACGCCTGCGGCCGAGCGGTTCAGCGAGCCCAGAATGCTGATGGTTGGATTGTTCTTGTCGCCCTTCAGGAAATTCAGCCCGTTGAACTGCGAGGCGTCCACCGTCGCGGTGGTCTGGTTGCGCAGCTCGGCGACGTCGGCCTGGATCTTGGAGCGATCGACGTTGCTTTCCTGCGCGGCGACGATGCGGCCCTTGAGGTCGTTGAGCAGGCCGGTGACGGTCTCGGCGCCCGAGCGCGCCACGCCCACGGTCGCGTCGCCCAGCGCCAGCGTGTCGGAGATCGCCTTGAAGCCGTTGACGTCGGACTGCATCACCGAGCTGATCGCGAAGAACGCCGCGTTGTCCTTGGCGGTGGCGACGCGCTTGCCGGTGGCCACCTCGCCCTGGGTGGTGGCGAGGTTCTGGTTGATGCTGCGCAGGGTCTGCAGCGCGGTGATCGCGCCATTGTTGGTGAGAATGGAGGCCATGATTTCGGTTCCTTTTGGAGCAGCGCTTTCGACGCCGCGTCATGCCGTGGCCAGCGTTTTCGCCAGCCGTCGCGTGGTCTTGCGGTCCGGCTTTTACCGGAACAGCGACAGGATGCTCTGCGGCTGCTGGTTGGCGATCGACAGCGCCTGCACGCCCAGCTGCTGCTGCACCTGAAGCGCCTGCAGCCGCGCCGACGCGGCCTCGAGGTCCGCGTCCACCAGCGCGCCGATGCCCGAGGTCAGGCTGTCGGACACCTTCGAGATGAAGTTGGACTGGTTCTCGATGCGCTTCTGCGCCGAGCCGAACGAGGCGGCCGAGTTCACCGAGGTCTGGATCAGCCCCTCGATGGCGCTGAGCGCCGCCTTGGCCCCTTCGGCCGTGCCGACATCGACAAGCGACAGCGCGGCGAGACCGCCGCCTTGCGACGTGCGCACGGTAAGGTCGGGGTCGGTGGCGGCGCCAGACCGGGCGATGGTGACAACACCGCTGCCCGCCGCCGACGCGGCAGTGATCGAACCGCCGATACCGGAAAGCCCGGGTGTTGCATCGTCTATCGCGGCGATGATCCCTGCGGCGATGGTGTCATTGTCGGTTGCGAGCACTCCCGTCAAGTCTGACGCCTTCACCGTGTAGCTTGCTATCGCGCCTTCGCCGTTGGTCGCGTCGGTCAGCGCCACGGCGATGACATCGCCGGCCTTGAGGTTGGTGCTGACAACTGTGACTGCCGCCGCCGCCGCCGCGCCACCGGCGAAAGTCGCCGCCGCCGTCGTGGCTCCGCCTTCGAGCGAGGAGCGGGCGATGTTGACGTTGGAGGTGGTGACGCCTGCGGCCGAGCGGTTCAGCGAGCCCAGAATGCTGATGGTTGGATTGTTCTTGTCGCCCTTCAGGAAATTCAGCCCGTTGAACTGCGAGGCGTCCACCGTCGCGGTGGTCTGGTTGCGCAGCTCGGCGACGTCGGCCTGGATCTTGGAGCGATCGACGTTGCTTTCCTGCGCGGCGACGATGCGGCCCTTGAGGTCGTTGAGCAGGCCGGTGACGGTCTCGGCGCCCGAGCGCGCCACGCCCACGGTCGCGTCGCCCAGCGCCAGCGTGTCGGAGATCGCCTTGAAGCCGTTGACGTCGGACTGCATCACCGAGCTGATCGCGAAGAACGCCGCGTTGTCCTTGGCGGTGGCGACGCGCTTGCCGGTGGCCACCTCGCCCTGGGTGGTGGCGAGGTTCTGGTTGATGCTGCGCAGGGTCTGCAGCGCGGTGATCGCGCCATTGTTGGTGAGAATCGAAGCCATCTGTCTCTTCCTTTGCGGGGCGTGCGCTTTCGGCGCCGCCTGATGCTGGATGCCGGGGGTGTCCGGCTGGAGAGACGTCTTCTGACGCGACGGTTCGACCGCCGACCGTTCTCAGTTGCGAATCACTATGGGGAACAAGTGCTAACGCAAGGTTAGCGCCCTCAGGCGCGGCGGCCCTGCGCCATCGTCGGCGCCACGCGATCGACCGGCGCGCCCTGGGCGTCGTAGCTCGGCAGCCGGGTCTGCGCGTCGCGCAGCGCGGCGAGGCGGCGGCGGGCGGCGGCGGCGCCGTCGATGGCGGCCCTGAGCAGCGCGCCGTTGCGCCCGGCGGCGTCGCGCAGCGCCTGCAGTCTTGGCCGCAGCGCGGCGGCGGCGGCGGCGTCAAGCGCGCTCAGCCGCTCAAGCTGCGCGCCGCGCGCCTGCGCCGCGCGGTCCAGTTCGGCGAAGCGGCCCGCCAGCAGGAATGCGCGCTCCTTCGCCAGCATCTCCAGCGCCGCGTCGAGTATCCGCGCGCCGCGTTCCGGCGTCATCGCTCCAGCCCCTCGCGCCGGGCGAGCGCCTGAAACAGCTGCTCGGCGAGGCCGATGCCGCCCTTGTTCGCCATCAGTTTCGCCTGTTCCGCGATCAGGTGGCCGCGAAAGGCGTCCTCTCCCGCGCCGCCGTCGAAGCCCTCGGCGCCTTTGCCGACGCCCGCGTGCTGCATCATCTGCGCCAGAAACACCGCCTCGAACTGCGTGGCGACGCCGCGAAGCTCGGCCTCGCGGCGCGCGGTGTCGGCCCTTTCCTGCGGGTCGGCGGGCGGGGCGCTGAGCGCGGCGCCGAGCGAGAGAGGGTTCATGGGCGGTCTCCGTGGCGGCCTTGCGGCGGTTTCGCGCAGCATCGCGCGCCGGGGTAAACGATCTGTAAGGGACAAGCGGCGATGCTGCGCGCTCAGACGCGGTGGAGAACCCTGCGATGGATGCGCTGACGGCCCTCACGACGACGCCCTTCAAGACGCGCGCGCCGCATCCCGACGCCGGGGCGGGCGCGGACGCTGCGGCGGCCAGCTTCGACACGGTCGCGGCGGGGCTGGCGGAGGGCGCCGGGGAGGGCGCGCCGCCCGGGGCGCCAGCCCCGGCCATGCCGACGGCCCCGGATGCGGCGCGGGCGCGGGGCGCGCGGCTGAGCGCGGCGTTGGCCGACATCGCCGCCGCGCCGACGCTGGACGCGCCCGATGCGGCGCGGGCCGCGCTTGCGCCCGTGCGCGCGGCGGGCGAGGCTGTGGATTCGCTTGACACCCCGGACCGTCAAGCGCCCGGCGCGCCATCCGACGCCGCGCCGCTGGTCGCAGGGCGGCAGGCGTCCGCCATGGCGCAAAGCGCGCCGCCGCCGGACGCGCCGCAACAGGCGCGGCCCGTGTCGGCGCCGCAAGCGGCGGCGGCGATGACCGAAGCGATTCGCGCCGCCATGCCGCAGGAAATGGCCGCGCAGGATACGGCCGCGCAGGATATGGCGGGGCAGGATGATCCGGCCCCTGATACCGAGTCCGAAACCACGCCTGAGACCGCCCTCGCAACAGCGTCCGGGTCAGCGCCGGACGCGCCCCCCGACAGCGCCGCGCCCACTCCGACCGCAGCGGCGGCCGCCGCACAGCCGGTGGCTGAGCAGCGCGCCGCGCAAGGGGCGCCGGGCGCGTCCGGCGCGCCTGCGCGGGGCGCCGCAGCGGTCACAGGCGCAGTCACAAGCGCGGTCAGCGGCGCGGTCAGTCGCGCGGACGGGGCGGCGCCGGCGCGACGGCCCGGCGCGCCGGACGCGGCGCCTGCGGGCGCCGACGCGGCCGCCGCGGCGCCGGGCGCCGCCGCTCTGGCGGCGGGCGCCGCCAGCAGTGCGCCCGCCGATACGGGCGCCGACGCCCCCGCCGACGCGCCGCGCCGCGTCGGCGCAGCGCCGGGGGAGGCGCGAGAGGCGGTCTATCCGCGCGACGCCGCGCCGACCGCCCCCGCGCCGTCTGACGCCGCGCCGCCCGACGCCGACAAGCCCGACGCCGACAAGCCCGACGCCGACAAGCCCGACGCCGACAGGCGCGACGCAGGCGCGGCCCCACCGCTCGCCGATCCGGCGCCGACGCTGGGCGCAGTGACCGACGCGCCGCGCGCGGCGCCCGCGTCGCCGCCGCAGCAGCCGCAGTCGCTCCTGCTCCTCGATCCCATGGCGCCCGGCGCCGCGCTGGCTGCGCAGGTCGCCGCGCGCGACGTGGCTTTTGCGGTGGCGCAGGCGGGCGACGCCAGCCGGGTGGAGCTGCGGCTCGATCCGCCCGAGCTTGGCCGGGTGCAGATCGACATCCGCTTCGACGACGGCGCGGCGGCGGCGTCGATCAGCGCCGAGCGCCCCGAGACGCTGGAGCTTTTGCGCCGCCACGCCGACGCGCTGCAGCGCGAGCTGACCAGCGCGGGCTTCACCGGCGCCAACGTCGCTTTCTCCGACCGCAGGCCCGGTCAGCAGCCGCAAACCGCACAGGCCCAGGCGGTCGCGCTTGAGCTTTCTGCGCCCTCAGCCCCCGTCGCCCATGGCTATGCCCGGCCCCGGCCGGGCAGCCTCGACCGCCTCGACATCCGTCTCTGAAGGGAGAACCCCGACCATGGCCGCCATCGCGCCCGTCACCGCCGCCAGCGCCGCGCCCGCGGCGGCTGCGAAGCAGGATCAGCCGACTGTCGGCGCCAAGCTCAGCGCCGACTTCAACACCTTCCTCAAACTGCTGACCACGCAGCTGAAAAGCCAGGACCCGCTCCAGCCGATGGAGTCGACCGAGTTCGTGGCGCAGCTTGCGCAGTTCTCCGCCGTCGAACAGCAGATCGCCACCAACAAGACGCTGGGCGACATCTTTGACGCCGTATCTGGCGCAGGCGCCGGGGCGCTGGGCGACTGGCTGGGCCGCGACGTGCGCGCGCCTGCGCCGCTCGACTACAAGGGCGGCGCGGCGGAGGCCTATCCGCCCGAGGCGCCGGAGGGCGCGGCGGGCGCGACCATGGTGGTGCGCAAGGCGGATGGCGGCGTCGCGGCGGAGATCCCGTTCACGCCGGGCGCCAAATCGGTGGCGTGGGACGGCAAGCTGGCGGGCGGCGCCGACGCCCAGCCCGGCGCCTATCGCTTTGAGGCGCGTTTCGCGATGGCCGAAGGCGCGGTCGAGACCCGCGACGCCGAAATCTACGCCCGCGTGATCGAGGCGCGGCGCGAGGACGGCGCCATCGTTCTGGGGCTGGAGGGCGGCGGATCGGCCCGCGCCGAAGACGTGACGGCGCTGCGCGAGCCTTCTCTGCGCGAGCCTTCCTTGCGCGAAGCCGCTGGCTGAAGGCGGGCGGGGCGCGACGGGCGGGGCGGCCCGCCTACTGATCCTGCCGCATGATCTCCTCCACCAGCACGTCGCGCACGTTCGGCCCGGCCACCTTGCGGGTGGCCGTCAGCAGGTTGCGGCGCAGGTCGCGCAGCACGTATTCGGCGGTGAAGTCGCCGTTGAAGCCGCCGCTGTAGGCGTGATCGAACAGCACCCGCAGCAGGGCGTCGCGCACGCGCGGCTCGCGGCTCAGCACGTCCTCGACATGGCCGGGCGCGACCTCGACCGACAGCCCGACGATCGCCATCGCCGCGACCTTCTGATCGGCCATCACCGGCACGATGAACTGGCGCTCCAGCTTGACGAATTCCGACTTGTCCGTGGGATCGCCCTCGGCCTCGGGCGTCGGCTCGCCCTGCGCCGCCTCGTCGGCCGCCGCCTCCGGTTTGGGACAGGCTTCCGGCGGCAGCGCGGCGCCGCCGGCGTCGAGACAGACCTCCGGCTCGGGCGGCGGGGCGGGCTTGAGAAACCATCCCGCCGCCGCGCCGCCGACAAGGCCGATCACGGCCAGCAGCACAGGCAGAAGCAGCTTCATCGCGGTTTACTCCAGCTCAGAACGGCATGACGACATCGAGCACCTGCTGGCCATAGCGCGGCTGTTGCAGGTCGGTGATCTGGCCGCGCCCGCCATAGACGATGCGCGCGTCGGCGATCTTGTCGTAGGTGATCTCGTTGCGGCGGGTCACGTCCTCGGGCCGCACGATGCCGGCCACCTGAAGGTCGCGCAGCTCGAAGTTCACCCGCAGTTCCTGATTGCCCGCGATCACCAGATGGCCGTTGGGCAGCACGTCGGTCACCGTGGCGGCCACGCGCAGGGTGATCTGTTCGTTGCGCGCCACGTCGCCCGCGCCCTTTGAGGTGGACGTGCCGCCGAGATCCACCGCCGGGTCGAGCGTCGCGCCCGCAGGCAGGATCGCGTCGGCGATGTTGGGCAGGCCCAGCAGCGCGCCGACCTTGACGCTTTCATTGCCGGAGCGGCTGCGGGTGGTCTCGTTCGAGATCGTCGCCTCGTCGTCGATCTCGATCACCACGGTCAGGATGTCGCCCACCGTGCGCGCGCGCCGGTCGCCGAACAGCGACGTGGGGCCGGAGCGCCACAGCGAGGCGACCGCGTAATCCTCGGGCGGCGGCGCGGGGATCGGCCGCGACAGCGCGGCGCGCGTCGGCGACAGCGGCGCGATGGCGGCCTGCGGCGCGCCCGGCGCGGTCATGCCCGGCGGCTTGCCGAGATGGTCGAGCTGGCCGTTGCACGCCGCCGCCAGCGTCAGCGGCGCGATCAGCGCGCAGCGGCGCAGGGGGATCGCCAGACCTTTGCGCATCAGCGCACCTCCACAAGGTTGGGGCCGGTGACAAGGCCGGTGACGGTGGCGCGGCTGTCGAGGTTCATCACCCGCACCCGCTCTCCCACGCCCGCGCGGCCCAGCGCGCGGCCGTCGGTCTGGATGCTGAGGCCGCCGCTTGAAAACATCAGCGTCACCAGCGCGTTGCGCTCCACCACCGCAGGCGGCGCAAGGTCGGCCCCGCGCACCGGCCAGCCGGCGTAGATCGCCACGCGCGCCTCCATCCCCACCGCCTCCGACGGCTGGCTGAGCGCGCCGGGGGTGGCGCCGGGGGTCACGGTCAGGTCGGCGGCGTCGATCACCGCCTTGGCGCGGATCGGGCGCGCGGCGACCACGGTGCGCTCGGCGGAGGCGGTCTGCGCGGGCGCGGGCGAGGCGGCGAGGGGCAGGGCGCCCGCCAGCGCCGCGATCAGGACCAGCGCGCGGATCATCGGACTTGCGTCGTGGCGGCGAGCATCTGGTCCGCCGCCGTGATGACCTTGGCGTTCAGCTCATAGCCGCGCTGCGCCTCGATCAGTTCGGTGATCTCGCGCACCGCATCGACCGAGCTTTCCTCGACGAAGCCCTGCCGGATGATCCCCCGGCTGTCCACGCCCGGCTCGCCCACGTTGGGCGGGCCGGAGGCGCCGGTCTCCTTGAACAGGTTCGAGCCGATCGGCTCCAGCCCCTGCTCGTTGGCGAAGTCGCTGAGCGTGATCGCGCCCAGAAGCTGCGGGTTCACCTGGTTGTCGAACAGGGCGTACACCTCGCCGTCGCCGTTGATGGTCACGCGGCGGGCGTCGTCTGGGATGGTGATCTCGGGGACCAGCGGATAGCCGTCCTTGGTCACCATCACGCCCTCGGCGGTGCGCTTGAAGCCGCCGTCGCGGGTGAACGCGCTGTCGCCGTTGGGCATGGTCACCTCGAACCAGCCTGCGCCGTCGATGGCCATGTCAAGCTCGCCGTCGGTGGCCTTGAGCGCGCCCTGCACCACGTCGAAGGTGACGGCTGAGGTGCGCACGCCCATCCCGAGCTGCACGCCTGCGGGCAGAATGGTGCCGTCGGCGGCGTTGATCTCACCCGCGACGCGCGGCTGCTGATAGATCAGGTCGGCGAACTCCGCCCGCCGCGCGCTGTAGGCGGTGGTGGACATGTTGGCGAGGTTGTTGGAGATCACCGCGACGCGGGTCTGCTGGGCCTCCATGCCGGTGGCGGCGATTTTCAGGGCGCGCATGGCGTATCGCTCCTTCTTCTAAAGGGTTCAGCCGGTGCGGCCGATGGTGCGCACCGCTTCGCGCAGGCGTTCGTCCTCCATGTCGAGGAACGACTGGCCAAGCTCGTAGGCGCGCTGCACCTCGATCATGCGGGCCATCTGTTCGACCGGGCTGACGTTGCTGTCTTCGAGAAAGCCCTGCTTGATGCGGGCCTCCGGGGCGGGGTCGGGGGCGGCGTCGGTGCGGAAGGTCACGCCGTCCTCGCGCAGCAGGCTCTCGGGCGGGGCGTCGAACACGCCGACCTGGCCGACCGGCTGGCCGTTGACCGAGATCGCGCCGTCCTCGGCGATCAGCACATTGCGCGCGTCGGGCGCGATCAGGATCGGGCCGCCGCCCGCGTCCAGCAGCGCGGCGCCCTGAGCATTCTGCACCGCGCCGTCGGGGCCGATCAGGAAGGCGCCCGCGCGGGTCAGGCGCGGGCCTTGCGGCGTGAGCACCTGAAAATAGCCTTCGCCCTCGATGGCCAGATCGAAGTTTCCGCCGGTGGCGGTGAAGCCGCCCGGCGAGGGGTCGGTGACATGGGCGCGCGGCGCCGCCATGGCCAGCGCGCCGCCGTCCACCGGCGCCTGCGCCAGCACTTCGGCGAACACCAGCGCCTCGCTGCGAAAACCGGTGGTGGAGCTGTTGGCGATGTTGTTGGCGACCGCGCGCATCTCATCGGCGAGGCCCTTCATCCGCGTCAGCCCGATATAGCCGGGGTTATCCATCGCCGAGCAGCCCTCCCATCAGCTTGCGCCGCTTCTGCGCGGCCTCAAGCGCTTGCGCCGCCGCGCCGATCAGGTCCGACCCGTCATCGGGCGGCGGCGCAGGGGCGAAGGCGCCGGCCAGCGCCGCGAGGTTGGGGTCGCCCTCGGCGGCGGCCAGCAGTTCGGGCGGCGTCTCGGTCGCGCCCGACATCCACGCCGCAAGGATGCGCCGGTCGAGCGCGCCCGCCGCGCTGGCCGCCGCCCAGTTTCCGGCCAGCCAGGCGTAGCGCGCGGCCAGCCCCGCGTCGCCCGTCTCCCGCGCGGCTTCCGCGGCGCCCGCGTTGTCGCCCAGCGCCGACAGCGCGGCCGCGCGGGCGCGGGCGGCGGCGGGGCCGGGCACGCCGTCGAGATGCGTCAGCGCCCGGTCGGGGGCGCCCGCGGCGGTGGCGGCGTCGGCGGCGGCCATGCGGGCGCTCGCGTCGCCGCGCGCCAGCGCCGGGGCCAGCAGCGTCTCGGCCAGATTCTCGATGCCCATCGCCGCCAGCCGGCCCGCCACGGCGACGCGCGCGCGGTCTCCCTCGGGCGCGTCGCCCACCAGATCCCAATGCGCCAGCGCGGCCTCGGCGTAGGCGGCGGCCTCCTCGGGCGCAGGCTCATAGTCCACCAGCATGTCGCGCGCGGCCTGCATCGCGCCGGTCTTGTCGCCCGCCCGCCGCGCGAGCGCCGCCAGCGCCGCCAGCGCCGGGGCCAGGCCCTCGCCCGCCGCGCGGGCGTGGGCGGCGGCGGCGAGCAGGCGGCGGCCCTCGGGCGTCTCGCCCAGCGAGAACGCCACCGCCTCCATGTTCTCCGCCAGCCCTTTTGGCGGCGCGACGTTGCGCGCTGCGCGCATCTCGGCCAGCCGGATCATCGCCTCGATCCCGGCGGGGCTGTTCTGGCGGCCGATCTCCTCCAGCGCCGCCTCCGCGCGCTGGACAAAGCCGCGCTCGGCGTCGAGCCGCGCCAGCAGCACCGCCAGCATCGCGTCGCCGTCGGGCATCGGCGGCTCGGCGCGCGCGGCGACGCCCGCCAGCGCCTCGGCCGCCTCCAGCCGTCCGCCCTCCAGCGCCGCCGTCGCGATCGGGGTGACGAGCGCCGCGCGCAGGTGCGGCGGCGTGACGCTAAGCGGCTGGCGCAGCGCCTCGACATCGATCATCGCCGGGTCGAGGGCGCCCGCCAACCCCGCCGCCGCGGCGGCCCAAAGCCCATGCGGCCCGGCGCAGCCGACGCCCTTGCGCAAGGCGCCGTCGGCGGGCGGCGCTTCGCGGTCCACCACCATCGCCATGTCGGCCAGCGCGGGCGGCGGGGTGATGCGGTCGCCAAACGCCGCCAGCGCCGCGCGCGCCTCGCGCCCGAAGGTGAAATAGGTCAGCAGCCGCGCATAGCCGAACACGGCGTCGGCCATCGGCGCGTCGAACTCGCCCACCAGCGCGCGCCGCTTCGGGCCGACCTGCTCATCGAACGGCGCGTCGGGGTCGGCCCAGTCGGTGACGGCGAAATGCCCGGCGTCCAGACAGTTCTCCGGCAGCGGCGGCGGGGGCGTGGGCGCCAGTTGCGCGCGCTCGTTGGCGATCTCCAGCGCGTTGCGGGCGCGCAGTTGCTCGGCGGGCGGCGTCGCGCCCTCGGCCTTGGGGTCGAGCGGCGGCGGCGTGGGCGGCTCGGCGCGGTCGGACAGGGTGAGAAGCCCTTCCTCGGCGGCCTTGGTGAGCTGCTCCAGCAGACGGCGGCGGGCGGCCTCGATGGTGGCGGCCCTGGCGCGGCCGGGGTCGGCCGCCGCCGCTTCGGGCGCGGCCTGCGCCGGGGGCTGCGCGGCGCCGGGCAGGTTTTCGAGCGCGGCGCGCAAGGCCGCCACGGGGTCAGGCATGGCGGGGTCGGGGGTCGCAGGGTCGGGGGTCGCAGGATCTGGGGTGGCAGGATCGGCCGTGGCAGGGCGGGCCTGAGCGGCGGGCGCGGCGTCCGCAGCGTGCGCAGGCGTCGCCGCTGCGGGCGGCTGTTCCGCAGTCGCCGCCCCCGCCGTTTCGTCCGCAACCGGGCGCGGCGCGGCGGACGGCTGCGGCGTTTCGGCGGCGCCTTGTGGCGGGGCGCTCGCAGCGTCCGCCCTGGCGGTTTCAGGCGCGGCAAGCGCAACGCCCGGCGCCGCCGCCGACGCCCGCGCCGGGCGCGCGCTGGGCAGGGGCGCGCCTGACAAGGGCAGGCTGGCTTGCGGCGCGGCGGCCTGGGGCGCGCTGGCTTCGGGCGCGGCGGCTTGGGGCGCGGCGGCTTCGGGCGCGACCGCAGCGACCGGCGCGGGCGCCGCCGCCAGCGCCACGCGCTGCGCCGCTTGCGGCTGCGCCGCCGCGCCGGGCGGCGCCGGGCGGGGCGCGCCCTCGGCCACGTCGATCACGATGCGCCCGTCGGCGAGTTGCGACACCCGCGCGCCGCAGGCGCAGGCGAGGCGCAGGCTCAGCCCATCCGCCGTGACGCCGGCCGACGCCACGCGGCTGAGGCCGCGCCCCTGCGCCACGGCGCCGAGGTCGAGCGGGCGGTCAAGGCCGGGCAGCGCGAGCGACAGCGTCTCGCCGCTGACGCCCCAGGCGAAGCGCGCGCCTGGGGGCGCGTCGATCACGACGCGGGAATAGGCGGCGTGCTCGCCGCCGCGCACCCGCACCGCGCCCTCCTGCGCCGCAGCGCCGCCCGCAGAGACGCCCGCAGCGCAACCCGCCGCCAGCGCCAGCGCGACCGACAGCGCAAAGCAGGGGCGCCCAGAGCGTCGGGCCGTCATGCCGCG
>Ga0210044_10001821_pt1 | contig 32351 bp, 26 predicted proteins | sample CryGey13umfilter_2_FD_183959 | JGI IMG/M metagenome (GOLD analysis project Ga0210044, IMG submission 183959) | Groundwater microbial communities from aquifer in Utah, USA - Crystal Geyser 4/9/14 3 um filter (SPAdes) (version 2) | ecosystem: Environmental > Aquatic > Deep subsurface >...
CCAATCTTTTTTTCAATCTCCAACCAATCTTTTCCAACCAATCTTAAACCAATCTTTTTTTCAATCTCCAACCAATCTTTTCCAACCAATCTTAAACCAATCTTTTTTTCAATCTCCAACCAATCTTAAAACCAATCTCCAACCAATCTTTTTCAACCAATCTTTTTTTCAATCTCCAACCAATCTTAAAACCAATCTCCAACCAATCTTTTTCAACCAATCTTTTCCAACCAATCTTAAAACCAATCTTAAAACCAATCTTAAACCAATCTTTTTTCCAATCTTTTCCAACCAATCTTAAACCAATCTTTTTTTCAATCTCCAACCAATCTTAAAACCAATCTTTTCCAACCAATCTCCTCTCAGGCAACTGGATTTTCTTTCAGTGGCATTTTTGCCATTTTATGAACTTCTATGGTAGCATAGCCAAATTCTTCCACAATTTTTCCCAGCATAAGATATATACCATCGCCTCGGAACGGATATTTGTGCAAAGAAATGGGGAAGTACACGCTGTCGAAAAGATTGCCTTCAGCATCAAGAAAAGTTGAAAAATGCATATAATCATTCCTCACAGTTTTCACATATTTTATGGTAACCAGATGCCCTAACATCCTAACAGTTTTTCCTACATTTTCAATCATATTATCAGCCATTATTTGACCTCTAAAACCTGTCTGTAAAAGATCGAAATAACTTAAGCTTACAGGAAAGCCAATTAACTCAATTTCATCATAAGCATCAGTTATTAAGTCTTGGGTAAGTTGCGGAAGATTAAAGTTTCGAGCCTCTCCTTGAAAGAGTAACTGCATTTCAGCAGCAGTATTTCTATGTTTGATTATGAGTGTATGAGCCTCCCACATAAGTGCAGCCTTAGGTTTGCCAGCAAAAGAGAAAGCGCCAGCACGAATCAATATCAGAAGCTGCTCTATGCCTATATTTACCCTCTGAGTGAAATCCAAAAGACTTAGAAAACTTCCTTTGGCTTTTCTATCCGCCACTATCTTTTTTGCTAAGGAGCTCTCAAACTGTTGAAGGTGAATAAAGCCGATGTAAATTCTATCATCATCAATTGAAGTTAGATATTCACTTTTATTAATATCAGGCAGCATCACTTTAGCCCCCAGCCTTTCAGCCTCATTGAAATATAGCCAAGAACGATAAAAACCGCCAAAATTATTTATCACTGCCGTTATAAATTCGTGTGGAAAATATGCTTTCAGATAAAGGCTCTGATAGCTTTCTACAGCATAGGATGCCGAATGAGCTTTGGAAAAGGAATAGCCAGCAAAAGATTCAATCTGTCGCCAAACTTCTTTGGTAACTTCTTCAGGGCGACCCAGTTGGATACTGTTTTCAAAAAATTTCTTCACAATGCGGTCAAACTCATCTCTCGAACGAGTTTTCCCACTCATGGCACGCCTAAGCACGTCGGCATCACCCAAATCCAAACCAGCATAATGATGACAGACCTTCAAAACATCTTCCTGATAAACCATAACTCCATAAGTTTCTTCAAGTTGTTCTTTCATAACTGTATGCAGATATTTAAAAGACTTAGGATTGTTGTAACGAAGAATATATTCGCGCATCATTCCAGATTTTGCCACACCAGGTCTAATAATTGAACTCGCCGCAACTAAAGTAAGATAATTGTCGCAATGTAGTTTTTTTATCAACCCGCGCATGGCAGGGCTCTCTATATAAAAGCAGCCCACAGTTTCACCTTTTTGAAGCAACTGTCGGACTTTTATATCCTTTTTAAATTCATCAACTTTATGAAAATCAATATCTAAACCTTTGTTATTTTTAATATAACTAACAGCATCTTTAATATGTCCGATGCCCCTCTGACTTAGAATATCGAGTTTTTCGTAGCCAATATCTTCAGCTACGTACATATCCCATTGAGTAACTTGAAAACCTTTTGGTGGGAAGTCGAGAGCAGTAAAATTTGTAATAGCATCTTCGCTCACCAGCACACCGCCAGCATGAATACTTCTTAAGTTTGGCATGCCGCTCATCATTGCTGCTACGCCGTGAATTTTTCTGGTGATTTCGCTCTGATTTCTGTCGGCAATAGGATTTCTGATAAGGTCATCAATCTCATCCTTAGGCAACCCATAAACTTTCCCAAGTTCGCGATAAATTGATTTTCCTTTGAAGGTTGACATTGTGCCAAGCAGTGCAACTCTATCATTTCCAAACCTTTTGAAGATATAGTCCTGAACATCATCTCTTTCTTTCCACGAATAATCAATGTCAAAATCTGGTGGCGAGCTTCGCTTTGGATTTATAAACCTTTCAAAATAAAGATCTAACTCAATAGGATCTACATCAACAATCTTAAGGCAATAGGCAACCACACTGTTGGCTCCACTCCCTCTTCCTACATGATAATAGCCTCTCGATAATGAATAGCTTATAATGTCGTAGGTGATAAGAAAATATGCTGAAAATCCAAGCTTATCAATTATTGCTAATTCTTTCTCTACCCTTTCTTCAGCTATTTTATTATCTTTCCCATAGCGATATTCCAAGCCCTCGAATGCAAGTTTGCGAAGAAGATTATAATCATCTTTGCGTGAAATAGTGTAATGTTTCTTGTTTTTTATTGGCGCAAAATCGAAATCTAAAGAACATGAATCAATGATTTTTTGAGCATTATCGAGAAGAAATTCAAAGCCAGAAAATCTTTGAAATAGCTGGGACTTTGAAAATATTATTTCATCGCTATCTGCAAGGTGCAAAGGCTTTATCATCGAAAGTAAAAGATTATTATCTATGGCGCGAAGATGTTTATGAAGTTCAAAACCGCTGGCATTGGCAAAAGTTATTGGCGATAATGCTACAAGTTTTGAAAAATATTTTCTATTTACTTTCAATAACTTATATTTTTCTGATGCTCGTATTCCAATATATTCGTTGCTGCGCAAAGTCTCTATCAAATCCAAATTAGAAATATCGTAAATAAAACTTACATCGCTTATTTCTGGTGCTCTCTCGGGAATGGAATTCTTACTCAAATTGTATTCCGACAGATATTCATTAATTTTTCTGAAGCCTATATTATTGTGTGCAATGGCCAAAAATAGGAGTTTGTTGTGATGCCTAAATTCTATGCCAGCGGCAGGAAGTATATCTTTTTTTTTGCACTCTTTTACAAATTCTACTACCGCCGAACTATTATTTATATCAGTGATTAGCAGTTTATTCCATCCATTTTTAATAGCTAAATCCACAAGATTTTCTATGGATAGAGTCCCATATCTTAGGCTAAAAAATGAATGATTGTTCAAAAGCATAATGACTATATTATAATCAAATTAACGACCACAATATAAGCAAAAAACTTTTGGGAAAAATGATACGGGGATAATTTTCCGACTACTTTAGGTAATGATCAGGAGAAACCTAATTATTAATTTTCAATATCAGGTTGAATAATTTGATAGGCAAGTTCAGCGGCACGTTGTTCGGCGCTTTTAATATTGTTTGCCTTGGCTTTGGTAATCATTTTATCGTCAAGCCAGAGTTCAATTTCGTGCTGCTTAGCATTATTTACGCCTATAACTTGAGTATGCTTAAATTCCACAGAAACTTTTTCTTTCTGCGACCATTCAATAATGCAGCTTTTAAAATTAGTCTCAGTTTGCTCAAGTTCATCTATATCGAGATATATTTTGATAATTTTTTCGACAAGAACTTTTTTGGTAATATCGAAACCTTGGTCTAAATATACAGCTCCTATTAGAGCCTCGAAAGCATCGCCGAGAAGTGATTTGGGTTGAGAATGAATATCTTTTGTAGTTTTAATCAATTCAAATAATCCTATACGTTGGCCAAGACTATTCAATTGGTTTCTGCTGACCATTTTTGAGCGCATTTTTGTCAGAAAGCCTTCATCTTTATAGGGAAATATTTTAAAGAGATAGTCTGCCACAATAGTGTCGATAACGGCATCACCAAGGAATTCAAGCCTTTCGTTGGAATTTTTTGCCCCACGTGATATTTCTATGGCAACGGATTTATGCCTGAAAGCAAGTTCATACAAAAAAATGTTTTCGGGATAAAACCCAAAAACATTTTTTATAAAATCTTTAATTTCAGTATTTTCATGTGAAAACCGTGCACGCAGATGTCGTACAATTTTGGCCATCAGTAAAATTTACTCATCAAATTTTTTGAAGATGATAGATGCATTATGCCCACCAAAACCAAAAGTATTGGAAAGTGCATAAGTGATATTCTTTTTTACTGCTTTATTAAAAACAAAGTTAAGTTTAGGAATATCTGGGTCGTCATCAAAATGATTGATAGTAGGAGGAATTATGCCTTCTTTGACTGCCATCACACAAGAAGCGGCTTCTATAGCACCAGCAGCACCAAGCAAATGGCCCGTCATAGATTTAGTGGAGTTCACCAAAATTTTTGTAGCATGATCTCCAAAAAGGGACATAATAGCTTTAGGTTCAGCAACATCACCCACAGGGGTAGAAGTACCATGAGTATTGATATGATCAATATCTTCTGGTTTTAAGCCTGCATCTAAGATTGCTTCTCTCATGCAATTTTTTGCGCCTAAACCCTCTGGGTGTGGTGCTGTCATGTGATAAGCATCACCTGAAAGGCCTGCGCCAACAACTTCTGCATAAATTTTGGCACCTCTTGCGCGAGCGTGTTCCAATTCTTCAAAAATCATTGCACATCCACCTTCTCCCAACACAAAACCATCGCGATTCAAGTCGTAAGGTCTCGAGGCTGTTTTAGGATCGTCATTTCTTGTAGAAATAGCATGCAAGGCGTTGAATCCTCCAATACCAGCTTCATTAATTGAGGCTTCGCTGCCTCCAGTAACGAAAGCATCGGCTTTGCCTAATCTGATATAGTTAAAAGCATCAGATAGAGCATTTGCCGATGAGGCACAGGCTGAAACGGTAGTAAAATTTGGACCCATAAATCCGAATTTGATGGAAATATGACCTGCTGTGATATCGGCAATCATTTTTGGGATGAAGAAAGGATTAAACCTTGGAGTTCCATCACCACGAGCATAATCAGAAACTTCGTCGAGGAAAGTCTTCAGGCCACCAATGCCTGATCCCCAAATTACACCAATTCGCTCAAGATTAGATTTTTCGAGATCCATTCCTGAATCTTCTACTGCCTGTGTGGCAGCAATAATTCCAAATTGAGCGCATGGGTCTAATTTGCGTGCTTCTTTTTTGTCGAAATAGTCTGTTGCTTCATAGCCTTTTAGTTCACAAGCAAACTTAGTCTTAAATTTTTCTGCATTAAATTGGGTAATAGGACCAGCGCCACTCACCCCATTAATCATATTATGCCATGTTTCAGGCATAGTCTTTCCTAATGGAGTAAGTGCACCAATTCCTGTAACTACTACTCTTTTTAAAGTCATAGTGGTCAATTATTTATTACCGTTTTTTTCGATATAAGCAATAGCGTCGCCTACTGTACCAATGTTTTCTGCTTGGTCATCTGGAATTGCAATATCAAATTCCTTTTCAAATTCCATAATCAACTCAACTGTATCTAAGGAATCTGCTCCTAAGTCGTTAGTAAAGCTTGCTTCTGGAGTTACTTCGTTTTCGTCAACGCCTAATTTGTCAACGATAATAGCTTTAATTCTCTTTGCGATGTCTGACATGTTAAAATAATTTATTGTTAATCTTTTGCAAAGAAAACAAATATTCATTTATAAAAACAAAAAACTTTATTTTCACTTTAGCAGAATATTATTAATAATCAGTTATTCAATTGTTTAACGTATTAATAGAATATGTTTTTAATTGGATTAACTATCTCAAAAGGTGAATTTTACATTATATTATATTTGAAGTAATTATTATAATGATTGCCTTGCAAAAGGAAATAAAAGTTTAAGATTGAATTTTTTTGGCTGCAAAAATACACTCAAGGGCGAAGTAAACTGCTAAAGTGTAATTTAGAGCCTTTACTTTTGGCTGAAAAAGCAAACAACAAATTCCTTAGCCTAATAAACAAAATCCTGTTATTAGCAGCGAGAGATGCTGTAGTATTGGTTATTGGTTATTATCCGAATTTTAGGAAATCGGCTCTTTAGGCCTATTGTAGGATATTATTATGTATCTTTATTTTTTCTGCAGCTTAGTTGTGGCCGACATTCCTTTACTGTTAGATGCCTTTATGAAATATAATCCACTTGGCAATTCTGTAATGTCAATGTTATTTAATTTTTTTGATAACAAAATAACTTGACCCATTGAGTTGAAAAATTCAACACGATTAATTTCTCCAAATGATTTTTTGATGCTAACTGTTACAAAATCAGCAGTAGGGTTTGGGAAAATTGTAATTGAGCTCTTATTAGTTGTAAATTTATTTATACCTATTGATAACAAAGTTGAATCGGAAAATGCTAACCAATAAACATTCACTGTGTCTGTATTGTTGAGATAGTAGTATTGACTTGAGTAAAATGTTGCAGAATCCTTTGATTTTAAAACCTCCTTAAAGCCTCCTGTGTCCCACCAACCCCCAGGATGAACTCCTGTAAAAACACTTCCATTCCTGCAAGTGTCGTTGAAAAGAATTCTATTCCAAAATGCTTTTAAGGGAAAATGAGCTGATACAATATTGATTTCAACGATTGGCATTATTTGCCAAAAATTTTCTGTTACGCAAGGATTAGCAACTATTTGTTTCTTGGTTTCAAATGGTAGCAAACCTAATGGAGCCGAATTAAAGTTTTGTTGAAACCAAACACTTCCTGATCTTACGTCAAGTCCGATTTTGTATGCTGTTGAAATAATATTTGTCTCACCAAACACTGTATCCAAACTATCTGTCGCTGCGATGTCATATCCAAGTGTTAAACTGTCGGTGTTACCAACAGCATCAATAAAGGTCATTTGAAATGCGAATTGCTGTGCTTTACAAATTGTTAATTGAGCAATTACAAAAGTTAAGAATATAATTTGTTTCATGTTTATTTGCTTATGATTTATCCTCTATTTGTATTCATTGGTTTTAGTTTGAAGGGTAGTTATTACAATAATGACATCTATCGAAGTTAGTCAAAAAACTCCTAGAAATTTCCATTTAATTGAATATCGCGAAGCGAAAATAAGGAATAATTCAATTCTGTCAGAATTTTAATTTAAAAAGTAAAATCAACAATATAAATTTAAGTGTGGACAAGGTATTTTATATTGCAAAAACAATTACTACTATAAAAATCAAATTACCTATTAGCCAAACTATACTGACAAAGACAATGTTAATAACTGCCTAATATAAATCAATTGCTCAGCTTTTTGATGAAATGTTTTGGAATTTGATTTTGGGTGACACATAGCCAAAGTCAGGAAAGATAAGTAATTTCTCGATAGATAAAGTTATATATCAAATTCTATTGAAAGACTTGCTAATTAGGCAAAAAGAATGCCTATAAAAATCGGCAGATTCTTATAGGCATTGGCAAAAAAAATTGAAATTTATTTAACCATATCCTTTACTATCAAATAAGTATCGCGAGCAATAACTAATTCTTCATTTGTAGGAATAACAAGAACTGCAACGGCAGATTCCTTAGTGCTGATAATTGCTTCTTTGGCTTTGAGTTCATTATTCAATTTTTCATCGAGAATTAAACCCATATAACCAAAGTTTTTAAGAATGTCGCTTCTAAGATTATTGGCATTCTCGCCAATACCGCCAGTAAAAATAAGAGCATCTAATCCTCCCATTTCTGCAATATAAGCGCCTATATATTTTACAATTCTATTATTGTACATCTGTAGAGATAGTTGTGCGCGGGCATTTCCATCTGCAGCTGCAGCTTCTACTTCGCGCAAGTCTGATGAAACGCCAGAAATTCCAAGCATTCCGCTATGTTTATTAATTAAAGTATTGGTTGCACTAAGTCCAATCTCCTCTTTCTGCATTATATAAGTCAAAGCTCCTGCATCTAAATCACCTGAGCGAGTTCCCATCATAAGACCTTCCACAGGTGTAAGTCCCATTGAAGTATCAATGGATTTGCCATTTTTAATGGCGGCAATTGAAGCTCCATTTCCCAGATGACAGCTAATAATTTTTAAGTCTTTTATATCGCGATTCAGCATTTTTGCAGCTCTGTCGGATACATAGCGGTGGCTGGTGCCATGGAATCCATATTTTCTAATTCCGTATTTTTTGTATAACGAATACGGTATTGCATACATATAAGTGGCAGCTTCCATTGTTTGATGAAATGCTGTGTCGAAAACTCCACCCTGAGGAACATTAGGCAAAAGCTCTTTAATAGCATAAATACCTTTTAAGTTAGGTGGATTATGCAATGGAGCTAAATCAACGCATTCTTCCATGGTATTTATAACCTCATCATTGATAAAGACGCTGCCTTTAAAAGCCTCTCCTCCATGAACAACACGGTGTCCGACAGCTTTCAATTCATCAATACTTTGAATGCTTCCATGCTTTTTACTGGTGAGCACACCAAGTACATATTCAATACCTTGCTGGTGGTCAAAAATATCACCAACGAGTTTCACTTCATCGCCATCGAGCCTCGAATTTTTTATAAATGAGCCAAGAAGTCCAATTTTTTCGACAATTCCTTTAGCCAAAAGTGTTTCACTATTTTCTATATCAAATAGCTGATATTTAATGGAAGAACTTCCACAATTCAATACTAATATCTTCATAATTAATTTATTAAGGATTAAAAAAATTAATGGCCTAAAGTTAAAACACTACCTATTTTCTTATATCTGGTACCATCAGGTTTATAAAAATAGAAGCCTTCACCACATTCGTTGCCTAGCATTCCAGCTCTAACCATTCTTTTAATCAAAGGTGAGGTTTTATATTTAGGATTTCCATATTCTGAATATAAACCTTCCATCCATTTTACAAGTTTATCGAGTCCAATTCTATCGGCGAGGCCAAAAGGTCCAATCTGCATACCATAACCACGCATCATAGTTTTATCAATTTCTGGTACTTCTGCTACTCCCTCCATCAATAGCTCACAAGCTTCATTTATCATAGCTACAATAAGGCGAGTAGATATATTTCCTGGAGCTCCTGCAACTTCAATAACTTCTTTTTCAATTGTTGCGGCAAATTTCTTGATGAATTTTATTGTTGCTGGCGAAGTTTGACTACAAATATTCATTTCAATGATATGAGTTTTTAGAGTAGGAGAAATAAAATGCACTCCAATGGCTCTATCTGGATACTTTAAAGCAACTGAAAGGTCACTAATCACTATAGTGGAAGCGTTTGAAGCTATCACGCAATCGCGGCCTACATGTTTTTCAATATTACTAAAAACATCTTTTCTTGTAATCTGTTTTGGAGTCCATTTTTTGGTATTAATGGCTTCTATAACTATGGAGCAATCTTTTAAATCTTCATAGCTTAGGCTCCCTTTAATTCTTGAAAGTATTGCTCTTTTGTCGCCAGCAGTCATACCCCATCTATTAATAATGTGGTCAATTGTTTCGCCAATATTTTTCAAAGATTCTTTAATTTTTTCTTCTGAAACTTCAATAAAAGTTAGCTCAATGCCTTCTTTAGCAATTAAAACTGCTATTTCTTGGCCAATGCTTCCACAGCCAACAAGTCCAGCTTTTATTTTTTTTATTTTATGCTTTGAACTATTTTTCAAAGCATAACTACTAAGTTTTTCTTCTAACATAATAATATATATTTAATAATAATTTATACTGCTTGGTTAGCTGTAATAGCAACCAAGTTGACAATATCATCCACTGAGCAACCCCTTGACAAATCATTAATTGGGGCAGCCATTCCTTGCAGCACGGGGCCAATAGCATCAGCACCAGCAAGGCGTTCAACTAATTTATAACCAATATTTCCAGAGTTTAAATCAGGAAATACCAGCACATTTGCATGTCCAGCAATTTTACTTCCTGGAGCTTTCTTTTGTCCGATAGCATTTACAATTGCAGCATCGGCTTGCATTTCGCCATCAATTTGCAAATTTGGATTCATTAGCTTAGCCAAGGCAGTTGCCTTTTTAACTTTATCTACAGCACTATGTTGTGCGCTTCCTTTAGTGCTAAAACTCAACATTGCCACGCGAGGTTCTATACCAGCAATTTTACGAGCAGTTTCGGCGGTAGCAACCGCAATTTCAGCAAGTTGTTGCTCATTGGGATCTGGGTTTACAGCGCAATCTGCAAAAACTAATAATCCATCTTCTGAATAAGTTGTATCTTTCAAAATCATTAGAAAAGCACCACTTACAACAGAAGAATTGGGTGCGGTTTTAACAATTTGAAATGCTGGCCTCAGAACATCGCCAGTGGCATGCTCGGCACCTGACACTTCGCCATCAGCCAATCCCATTTTTACTAAAAGTGGCCCTAAATACAAAGGTTGCTTTGTAAGTTCAAAGGCTTCATCATAAGTCAAACCTTTCTCTTTACGTATTTCCATAAGCAAATCTATCATTTTTTGCCTATACTTATTTGTTGATGGATCAAGAATTTCTGCTTCAGCAATATGATTCAGCGAAAATTTTTTTGTAGCCATTTTGATGATGTTTTCATCACCTACTAAAATGATTTTAGCTAATTGCTCTTCGATAATTTTATCTGCTGCTTTCAGCGTTCTTTCAGCTTCTCCTTCTGGTAAAACTATAGTTTTATTTATAAGTTTTGCTTTTGCTTTTATTGAATCTATTAAGTTCATAATTTTTAAAGTTTTAAAATGAAATTTGTTAAAATATTTCTAAGGGCAAAAGTACATTTTTAATATATGGGTATTCACAAAAGTAATCTTTTTTTATAATTTATATCTATTCTAAAGTAAAGAATAATAGGCTATTAAATTTGTGATTTAATTAACAGAGAGATAAGAATATATGAATTTTTAGCTCTCACGAAATTGATTTTCCCATTGAAGCAAATCTTCATCTTGTAAAATATGAAGGTAACTCTTGTATCTATTTTCGTGAATTTTACCATTTTTTACTGCTGTAATCACAGCACAATCCTTTTCGTTTTCGTGAAGGCAATTATTAAATTTACATTTGCCAAGAAGTTCACGCATCTCGGGAAAGAAATGTCCTAATTCGTGCCGATGAAAACCTGTCAAACCGAATTCTTTAATCCCAGGAGTGTCGATTATAAAGGCTCCAAAGATTAAAGAATACATGCAAGCATTGGTAGTTGTGTGCTTGCCTTTGGAATGTGATAATGATATTTCACCAATTTTAATTGTTTTAGTGTGGTCCAAAGCGTTTACCAAGGCTGATTTTCCAACTCCCGAATGTCCAGATAGTAGAGTCTTCTTATCCTTTAAAATTGCTTTGACATGTTCCAAATTGATATTTGCTTTAGCAGAAATATGAACTACTTGGTACCCTATAGACGTGTAAATTTTAGTAATAAAATCGAGCTCTTTCATTAGTTCACTGTCATAAATATCAATTTTATTGAAAGCCAGAATTGTTGTAATTTCATAAGCTTCAGCAGTGATTAAAAAACGGTCGATAAAACCTATAGTGGTGCGTGGGTTAACCAAACTAACAAGCAGCAAAGCTTGGTCGATATTTGAAGCGATTATATGGGTTTGTTTTGACAGATTAGTTGATTTTCTGATGATATAATTTTTTCTGTCTTCAATTTTATTTATTATCCCAATTCCATCAACAATTTGATATCTAATATAATCACCAACAGCAATGGGATTTGTAGATTTAATGCCCTTTATTTTAAATTTACCTTTCAATTTGCAGTCAATCATAAGGTCATCATCACTTAAGACAGAATACCAACTACCCGTAGATTTTATAACAAGGCCTCTATTCATAAAAGATTTAAAATATTAGAATTATAAAATTAATTCTGCACAATATCTCTGACTTTCAGCTGAATGCTGGTTTTATTTTGCCAGATATTTTCTTCAATAGCATAACAAATATCGAAGGGCAAATTCTTTTTCACCATATCAAATTTGTCTGATTGTTGAAAGGCAATTGCATCGAACATATTATCGAAATTTCCATTTTCGACCAATTTCATTTTTAGATGTTTTTGTCCGACAATTCTACTGAAGCCAGAGTCTCTAACATTGGAAGTCATAAAAACCGGGGCTAAATTTCCAGGGCCAAAAGGAGCAAATTGATTGAGTAAGGCAAGAAATTTATCATTAATGTCCTTTAAACTTAATAAGCCATCAATTTCAATTTCAGGGACTTCCATTTTTTTCTCAATGTTGTCAGTAACGCTGTTTTCGAATCGACGAATGAACTCTTTAATATTTGATTTTTTTATGGTAAGACCTGCGGCAAATTTATGACCGCCAAAATTTTCAAACAAATCACTACAAGAATCTATGGCAGCATAAATATCGAAGCCTTTTACCGATCTTGCCGAGCCAGTGAGCACACCATCTTCGAGAGCCAGCACAATAGTTGGCCTATAATAAGTTTCGGTAAGCCGAGAGGCTACAATCCCAAGCACTCCTTTGTGCCAGCCTTCTTTATAAACAATGGTAGATTTATGTTCACCAAAATTTTCGATATTTTCAATTATTTCGAGAGCTTCTTTGGTTATTTGAGTATCAAGTTCTCGGCGTTCAATATTAAAGTTATTAATATTATTTGCAATTTCTCTCGACTTCTCTTTGTCGTTGCACTTCAATAAGTTTACCGAATTGCTTCCGTCGGAAATTCTACCAGCAGCATTTATTCTGGGGGCTACAGTAAAAACTAAATCGCTAATTGTTAGCACTTTATTGAACTTATTTTCGTCAGCAGTTTTGCCTTCTACTTTTTTAATATTGGTAAATTCGAGAATACTTTCAACTCCTGGTCTTGGGTTTTTATTTATCATTTCAAGGCCATAATAAGCAATTATTCTGTTTTCGCCAGTGATGTCAACAATGTCGGCAGCAATACTTATTGTGGCCAAATCGAGATATTGAAAGGCATCCTCTTTGGGTAGATTATGTTTAATTCCATAGGCTTGTACAAGTTTGAAACCTACTCCACAGCCTGATAATTCTTTATAAGGATAGAGGCAATGATTTTGTTTAGGGTCTAAAATTGCAAAGGCTGGAGGCAGTTCATCACCAGGTAAATGATGGTCGCAAATAATGAAATCTACATGTTTTTCATTTGCATATTTAACCTTGTCCACAGCTTTTATTCCACAATCGAGGCTAATTACAAGGGAAATATTGTTTTCTTCAGCATAGTCGATGCCGTTGAACGAGATTCCATAACCTTCTTTATACCTATCGGGTATGTAGAAGTCGATGTTTTTATGAATTTTAAGAAAATACGAATAGACTAAGGCTACGGCCGTTGTACCATCAACATCGTAATCGCCATATATCAAAATTCTTTCGTCTTTAGCTATTGCTTTGCTTATTCTATCAATAGCTTTGTCCATATTGAGCATAAGAAAAGGGTCGTATAAATCGTTTAATGTCGGCCGAAAAAATTTTTTTGCTTCATCAAAAGTACTTACTCCTCTTTGAGTTAACAGATTAGCTAAGGTTTTATTTATATTTAGTTCTTTTGAAAGAATATCTATTGTATTTTGATCACCAGCTTTTTTATTTTTCCACCTTTTCTCCATAGAATGCAATTCTAAATTAAGTTCACAAAGGTAATAAAATTGTTCTACTCTCATCTATATTAGTAAAAAATCGATTATGCTTTTTAATATTTAGCGAAAATTCATTTGATGAAAAAATTTTATTGCAGGTTTAAATTTTGATTAAATTTGGTAAATAAATTATATACCATGGAACAGGAATCAATTTTCACCGAAAAGGGCAATTTAAAAGAGTCATTTTACCTTGAAGAGCTCACAAAACTTCAGATAGAAATGGTAAAATTGCAAGAATGGATAAAATACAAAAAACTTAAAGTAGTAGTAATTTTTGAAGGTAGAGATGCTGCTGGAAAGGGTGGTGTGATAAAAAGTATAACCGAGAAATTAAATCCTCGTGTATGTAGGGTTGTAGCCTTAGGTACGCCTACAGAAAAGGAAAAAACTCAGTGGTATTTTCAAAGATATGCTGCTCAATTACCTGCTGGTGGCGAAATGGTTCTTTTCGACCGATCGTGGTACAACCGTGCAGGTGTAGAAAGAGTTATGGGCTTTTGCACTGATGATGAATATCAAGATTTTTTGCGCTCATGCCCTAATTTTGAAAGAATGCTGATAAGAGCAAATATAATTTTAATAAAATATTGGTTTTCGGTGAGCGAAGAAGAGCAAGAAAAACGCTTCCAATCGAGAATTGAAGACCCAACGAAACGATGGAAAATAAGCGAAATGGATTTAAAGTCGAGAGAGTTATGGGTTGAATATTCAAAGGCTAAAGATGATATGTTCAGCTATACCGACACCAAAATTTCGCCATGGTATGTGGTAAATGCCGACGATAAGAAAAAAGCCCATCTTAATACCATAAAACATTTGCTCAACCAAATTCCTTATAAAGATCTAACTCCCATTCCTATTCAACTTACCGAAAGGTGCCATAATAAAGGATATGTGCGACCACCAATGCAAGAACAGACTTTTGTGAAAGATTATTATTCTAAGTAGTGAAAATTAATTTTACCTCCAATTATTAGTGGTTTTATGAAAACGAAGTGTTATAATTGGTGACGAGATTGGCGCAATTTAGAAAATATGTTTTTCAATTCCAGAGGCTTTTTTGTAGATTTTAAAACCCGACTTTTGATAAAAACTTAAAGCTGCTTTTGAATCAAAATTGCAGGTGTGAAGCCATAGTCGTTTTATGTTTTCTTCTGTGCAAATTCTCTTCACCTTATTCATCATAATTTGCCCAAAACCTCTACCAAAATATTTAGAATCGAGGCCAAAATATACAAGTTCGGATTCATATTCTGAAATAAACATTTCAAAAAATCCCGCTATTTTATCTTCATAATTCATTGTATAAATATGATTATGTGGATGTTGTAATATTTTGAGTAAGTTGGAATCACTTAGCAATAACCTGTCTGTCCAATTCCAAGTGCTTCCTATTTGGTTATAAATCTGAAGATATTTTTCAGTGGTTTTAAAATGATTTCTTTCAAAAGTAATTTTATCGTTTGAAGGGAAAATTTCAAATTCATAAGGAGGGAAAATTTCTAAAAAATGTATTACAGATGGTTGCAGGTGCAGTCTCATAAGGAAATTTTTTATAAAAAAATAGCTGCTTTCTCTTTTGGAAAGCAGCTATAGATATTTATCAAAAAATTATTTTTCAATATTAGGTAATTCCAAGCCATAGCCTTTTTTCCTATCTTCAATTTTTAAAAGGAATGCAAACAAAAGAGAGACAATTCCCAGAGCAGTAAAAAGAACCAAATCCCAGAAATAATTGTATCTGATATTAAGTTTGCTGTCTTCGATAATTGGATATACAGCTTTTAAAGTTGCTTGATGAATAGCGCGGTCAAACTCTTTTTTGTTGGTTGATGCTACAATATCACTTAAAGAAACAGCGGTGGCATCGCTTATCTTAGCTTTTAGAGCTTCTTGATCCATATCAGCGTTTGGCACAGCTACATATTGGGTAGATTGAACAATAGAATCAATTGTCAAACTGCTTGCTTCTTCAGCGAGGCTGGTAATTTCTTTTGGGCTAAGTTTATATGTTGCATCCGAGAGAGCAGCTGTATAAGATTTTGCTACAGCCTCCTTTATAAGAAGCTTATTTGGTGAAACTTCAGGATTGGTATTATCTAAAATTACTCCTAACAAAAGAGGAATAACCCAAAGGCCAATATTTTGAATCCAGAAAATAACAGCATAAGCACTTCCCAATTGTTTTTCGGGGATAATTTTTGGAACAGAAGGCCACATTGCAGCAGGCACAAGGGAAAATCCTATACCAAGAATTATTACCATTACTGTTGCTATCCACCAAGTTTCTAAGAATGGTATTGCAAGTATTCCATGTACTAAAATTAAGATTGCTGAACCAATTATCATGATGGTTGCTCCTTTGCCTTTTCTGTCGTAAATAGTGCCAAAAAGTGGGGTAAGGAAGATTGTTCCAAAAGGTAATAACGCAGGAATTGCACCAGCAAGATTAGGGTTTACATGATATTTATTTATCATTAAATCAGTAGCATAAAAAAGAAAAGGAAAAACTGCTGAATAGAATAATACGCATAAAATAGCGATATACCAAAATCCTTTATTTTTGATAATATACAAAAGGTCTTTAATTTCAAATTGATCTTCACCTGCATTTCCATTTGAATTTTCAGCGAGAGAAGCATCGAGTTTTTTATCCATAAAAGTATAGATAATAAATGCAATAACGCCTATAAGCATAAAAGCAAAAGATATCAAAACTGGAGAAGAATAAGAATAAGATTTTGCCATTGGAAGGGCAATACCAAGTGCCAGAGCAGTGCCTAAACGAGCGATAGACATTTGCATACCCATGGCCAATGCCATTTCTTTTCCTTTGAACCATTTAACAACAGCCTTTGATACGGTAATTCCAGCAGCTTCTGTTCCTACTCCAAAAATTCCAAAGCCAATGGCAGAAAATACCACTTGCGTTTTTATGCCAATAATCATTGCGCCTTCTGGAAAAACGTGTATTAATGCCCAATAATTAAGTCCCGTTCCTATAGCCATCATCGATGTGGCGGCCAGTCCTGTAAACCTAACACCCATTTTGTCGAGGATTATTCCACTGAAAATGAGCATAAATAGAAATACGTTGAACCAGGTATATGAGGAAGTGTAAATTCCAAAGTCGGAACTATTCCATCCTAAAATACTTTCAAGCATTGGCTTCACTGGCGAAAGCGCATAATTGAAAAAATAAGCTCCAAACATCGACAGTGATACAACTATCAAAGCTGCCCATCTTGCCTTTTTGGAATCCCTCAAGGTCTGTTGAATTTTGTTCATAAAATTTAAAATTTAAGTTTGTTGTTGTCTCGGTTAATTGTGCGAATTACGTCAAATTTTTTGAATACTAAATAAATTTTTTTTTGATATTTATTTAATTCTATTTCAAAGCGCTTAATAACCAATAAATTTATTCATTATAAAAATTATCCCCCGGAAAAGCATCTGGAGTAAGCTTAGTGTCGAGCTTTACACTCCTGATTTCTTTTTTGTCAAATTGCATTTTGTAAGTTGTATTTCCATCTTTCCAAATGGAGGCTTTTTCATTAAAATTTTCTACACTTCCATCTTTGAACTCAACAGTAAAATGTATTGGAACTGGGAAACCTCCTTTATTTCTAACTGAAAAGAGTTTTGAATTTTGCACTTCTATGGCCAAATCGGCATAACCTAAATCGAAAAACCAAGGTTTCCAAAACCAAGCTAAATCTTCTCCTGCAATTTCATTAAAAGTAAAAAAGAAATCAAAAGGTGTTGGATGTTTGCCGTTCCATCTTAAAGAAAATGCCTGTAAACAATTGTTAAATTTATCATTGCCAAGATATTGGTCGAGCATATAAAATGCTACCGAAGAGCGATTATATGCATGAAAACGATAGGCTTGCCCAGCATTTGTTGAAGAAATCATAAGAGGAATTTCGCTGCTGCTTCCAGCAAGATTATTATATGATTTTATGATATTCGAAAACAAAATGAAATTTGTATCGTCGGTATATTTGGCAACAAATTTTTGCGGAATATAAGTTATAAGACCTTCGTCCATCCAAGCGTATTTTTGCTCATTGAGGCCAGTGTAGAATGGAAAATATGAATGGCCAATTTCATGGGAAGTAACATATAATGTTCCAGTCAATTCCTTAGAATCGCCGTCATTTACCATACCTGGAAATTCCATTCCCCCACTTCCGTTAAATATTGTTATTTGTGGAAATGGATACGCAATTGCTGGAGTTTTATTGGAAAAAAAATCGATAGTATTTTGAGCTATTTTTGCTACCTTAGGAAAATCAGGCGATGTTGATTTATAAACGGTATTTATCCAAATTCTTTTGTTGCCTACTGCAATTGAAGTGGCATCCCACAAATAAGTGTCGCTTGCTGCAAAGGCAAAATCGGTGAGATTTTCTGCTTTAAACTTCCAAATATGGCTTGTATTTTTATTCATAAAATTATTCTCTTTTCTATCATCTGCATTAATTACGTGGATAATCTCGTCTGAAGATTGAGCTTTTTCAATTCGCTTTTGAATGTTTTTCGTGAATAATTCATCGGTATTTTGTAGCAGTCCCGAAGACCATAGAATAAAATTTTCTGGCGCTGTAATCTCAACATCAAAGCTGCCAAAATTATTATAAAATTCGCAATTTCCTACATATGGAATTGTATTCCAGCTATAAATATCATCATAAACTGCAACTTTTGGATACCAATAAGCAACCATAAAATTGGTTTTGTTATAAGTTCCCATTCTAATATTTCTTAAGGCTGGCAGTTTAAAACTCCATTGAATTTCTATGGTGTTAGTAGATTTCGGATTTATTTTATTTTTCAGATTAACTCCCATAATACTTGCATTATGAAAAACAGCAGTAGAGCCTAAATCTATTGAAATATTATTTATCTTGAGAGAGGAAATATTTACACCATCTGTAATATCCTCAGGACCAATATCCCAATCGCGAGCTGTACCTTTTTTGTAAATATCCTGATAAAGATTTATGAAAAGAACTTTCAGAGAATCATTGCTTTTGTTGAAATAGCTTATTATTTCTTTACCCTTGATTGCTCTTTCTTCTGGAATAATTTCGGCTTTTATACTGTAATCAGCTCTATTTTGCCAATAATTTATACCAGGTTTACCACTCATATCGCGTGTTTTGTTTTGATAGGATTTTTTAAGTTCCTTGGTCATAAAAAGTTCGGCAGTAGATTGAGAATAACCCCTAAAAATGAAGAGGATTAAAACCAATGTTGAAATAATGTAATACTTTAATTTCATAGTCATAAGTGTTATAAAAAATTCAAAAGTAGAAAAAAATTGCCTATTTTGAATAATTAAATCTTTTCAATATTCTTAGAAACTTTTTGATTTAGATAAAATGCACGATGAAAAAAAATCAAAAAATCAAGAGACAAAATTCTACCTACTTTTGCTAAATGATTTTTGACCTTGACTCGGATATAACTTTTCCTCCAGCAGTATATGCCGAAGCTGATGGATTATTGGCAATTGGTGGAGATTTAAGTGTTGAAAGATTGTTAAATGCTTATTCATCAGGCATTTTCCCTTGGTTCAATCAGAAAGACCCAATACTTTGGTGGTCTCCTAATCCACGCCCAATTATAATACCAGGTAAAATGCGAATGACAAAAAGCCTCGCTAAATTAATAAAAAGTAATGTTTTTAGTTTAAGCATCGACAAATCTTTTGAAGCAGTTATTGAGGCATGTGCAAAAACTTTAAGAGAAGGTAAGGCAGGAACTTGGATTACCACAGAAATGAAAAATGCTTATGTTTCTTTGCATAAAATGGGTTTCTGCCATAGCGTGGAAGCTTGGAAAGATGGAAAACTTGTAGGTGGACTTTATGGTGTCGCATTGGGCAAAGCTTTCTTTGGCGAGTCTATGTTCCATAGCGAAAGCAATGCCTCCAAAGTAGCTTTTTATCATCTTTCGGAGTTTTTAGCAATAAATGACTTCCATTTTATTGATGGACAGGTTTCTAATCCACATCTAATTTCTTTAGGTGCAATAGAAATCGACAGAGAAGATTTCCTAAGGAGATTGCAGAAAGCTTTAAAATTCACAACCGACAACAAAATATGGAAAGATAATTAGTGATAGCTATAAAATAATGATAGAACAAATTTTTTGAAAGAAGCTAAATAGTTTTTTTATAAAAAATGTAGTTTTGCAATATCAATAAATTCAGTATTTATTTAAAATAATTTAATACAATATAATGAAAATCAATAATATAGAACATATTGGCATAGCTGTAGAAAACCTTGAAGCGAGTATAGAATATTATGAGAAAGTTCTTGGACTTGAATGTTATTCTACCGAAGTGATTGCCGACCAAAAGGTGAAAACAGCATTTTTTAAGCTTGGCAACACAAAAATTGAACTTCTTGAAAGTACCGATTCTGAAAGTTCTATAGCAAAATTTATAGAAAAAAAAGGTGCGGGCTTGCATCACATTGCTTTTGCTGTTACTGATGTTGATAAATCTCTCGAAGAGGCAGCTGCTAAAGGAATTAAACTTATTGATGAGCACTCGCGCAAAGGTGCCGAGGGACTTAAGATTGGTTTTCTCCATCCAAAATCTACCGGTGGTGTTCTCACAGAATTTTGCGGTAAATAAACTTAGCTTTTTTTACAGGGAGAAATATCTAAGAATCTTATTATTCTTAAAAGAAAAATTATTTCAATAGTTTCAAATTAATGCGTTTTTGTAGAATTTCAAGCTTTATAACCTCCACTTCTACATATTGATTTAAATGCACAATATCTTGAGGGTCAGAAACAAAACTATCACTAAGTTGGGAAATATGAATCAACCCATCTTGGTGAATTCCCAAATCAACGAATGCTCCAAAACCTGTAATATTAGTAATTATCCCTGGCAATTTCATGCCAATTTCTAAATCATTTATCGACCGTGCAATCTTACTAAACTCGAAATTAGCCACTTTTTTTCGTGGGTCTCTATTGGGTTTTTTCAGCTCAGCGATAATATCTTTGATGGTGAAATCTCCAAATTTATTGTTCACATATTCTTCTATATTTAATTTATCTAAGAGCTCATTATTCCTAATAATTTCTGATATAGAAACACCAGAATTTTTGGCCATCTTAGCAACCATTGAATAGGCTTCGGGATGCACAGAAGTGTCGTCGAGAGGATTTTTAGCATTTCTAATTTTAATAAAACCTGCAGCTTGTTCAAAGGCTTTTGCCCCAAGACGTGGGACGTGCATTAGCTCTTGGCGATTATTGAAATTGCCATTTTCCTTTCTGTAATTTACAATGTTTTCAGCGATTGAAGAGCTCAGCCCAGAAACATACTGAAGAAGTTCTTTGCTGGCGGTATTAATATCTACGCCAACACGATTCACACAGGAAATCACCACATCATCGAGACTTTGCTTCAAAGCTTTTTGATCTACATCGTGCTGATATTGACCAACGCCAATAGATTTTGGGTCAATCTTAACCAACTCAGCCAAAGGGTCTGCAAGTCGTCGACCAATTGACACAGCGCCTCTCACAGTTATGTCATATTCTGGAAACTCCTGCCTTGCAATGTTTGAAGCCGAATAAACTGATGCGCCATTTTCGTTTACCATCATAGCAATTACATCTGAATTAAATCTTATTCGTTTGATAAAATCTTCGGTCTCTCGACCTGCTGTCCCGTTGCCAATGGCAATAGCTTCAGTTTTAAATTGTTGTACCAAGCTGGAAATTTTTTTCATGGCGTAAGCTGTTTCCTTCTGTGGTGGATGCGGATAAATTGTTTCGTTGTGTAGTAGATTTCCATTTTCGTCGAGACATACAAGTTTGCATCCCGATCGAAACCCCGGGTCTATAGCCAATATTCTTTTATTTGGCAATGGTGGCAACATTAAAAGTTGCTCCAAATTTTTCCCAAAAACTTCTATGGCTTTTTTATCAGCCTTTTCTTTCAATTCATTTCGTAGCTCATTTTCTAAAGATGAAGAAAGCAATCTTTTATATGAATCATCAATGAATTTGCTCATTAATTCTCGAGTTTTAGAATCGGGCTTTATAAAATATCTCTCCAAAAAATCCAGAGCAATTTTTTTTTCAGGTTGAAATGAAACTCTTAAAATTCCTTCTTTTTCGCCACGCAAAACAGCTAAAATCTTATGTGATGTAGCTTTAGATATTGATTCTTCGCGTTGGTAATAATTTTTATAAGTCTCCTGTTCATCTTTTGCTGTGCTAATTTTTTTGGATTTCATAAAAGCATGCGATTGAAAAATCAAACGCAACTTTTTCCTAACCACCACATTTTCATTTATCCATTCTGCAACAATATATCCAGCACCATCGATTGCATCATCCACATTATCAGCTTTATCTTTTCCAACAAATCTCTCGGCGATATTTCTAATTTCTGAATTATTTTGAGCCATAATAATTTTTGCCAGTGGCTCCAAACCTTTTTTTCTTGCAATTGTGGCTTTAGTATTTCGTTGAGGTTTAAAAGGTAAATAAATATCTTCGATTTCAGAAATACTGTTGCAGTCAATTAGTTTATTTTTTATTTCGTCAGTCAAAAAACCATGTGAATCAATAGATTCAATTATAAAATCACGTCTTTTGTCTAACTCTTTAATAAGGTTGTAAGCATCTCTTATGGCCGAAATTTGTACTTCATCAAGATTGTTGGTGGCTTCTTTTCGATAACGCGCAATAAAAGGAATAGTGGCTCCATCATCAAGCAAATGCACTGTATTTTCGATACTCTGAATATTGAATGTCAGCGATTTAGATAGTCTTTGTATCATAAATTTTAATTGACAATTTTTTGAAATATTATTTGTTTTTATAAATCTAAGAATTTGATGAAACTCTAAAAATTATAAGAAAAAGAAATTTTTAGGTTTTAATCTGAAAGAAGCTAAAATGCACTTTGCTATATCTCCTGGATTCCATAAAATAGTGGTGATGAGCAAAGTTTGTGTTTGCTGAGTGCTCCACAATCAGAATTCCTTCTTCATTTAAAAGTTCATTTCTAAAAATATAATCTGGAATTTCTTCAATATTCTCGAGAGAATATGGTGGGTCGGCAAAAATTAAATCGGATTTTGATTTATAAGTATTCAAAAATGAAAATACATTTGCCTGAACAACTTTTATATTTGCTTTCAATAATTCCGAGGCTTCTTTTATAAATTTTACGCATTTGAAATCTATTTCCACAGAAGTAACTGAGATGCATCCGCGTGAAGCCAGCTCATAACTAATATTGCCAGTGCCAGCAAATAAATCGAGTGCAACAGTTTCTTCAAAATTAATTCTGTTGTTTAAAATATTGAAAAGTGATTCCTTTGCTTTGTCGGTGGTTGGGCGCACTGGAAGGTCGTAAGGTGGATTGATTTTTCTACCCCCTAAATTGCCGCTTACTATTCTCATCTTTGCAAAAAATTAATTATATGTTGCATCGAAACAAATTCAAAAGCAATATTATCGAATTTAAGCAATTGAATATTAGCAATATACTTTTCTAAGAGCAATTGCAAGGGCGAGTTTTCAACTATATTGCCAGACAAAAAAAGCTTAAGTTTTTTAGAATCTAAAGCATGATGATTTATAATGCCAAGGCTGAAAAATCCAAAGTCGTTTCGACCAGAAAAATCGTACTTATTCAAAAGGAGCAATTTATTGTTTTTGAAAATTGCAGCCAGAAAATAATCTTTTCTTATGTCCAGAAAAACTTCCTCATCAGCTTTGTTTTTAGCTTCCATATTGGAATAAAATATTTCGGAATAATGTAATGATTTTGCCTCAGGCCAAATTTGGTTAAGCAATTCAATTGTATGATTTTCAACAGCATAAATAAAGTCTAAATTTACATTTTTTGATATAAAAGTAATTAGATTATTTTTGCCAAAAAAGGTTTTAGATATGAGTTCCTTTTCTTTTTCGCTTGCCAAGTCAGGTGGCAAAACAGAAAAATATTTATTGTCGAAAATGAGAGTTACTTCCTTAAAATCTTTCTTGTGAAATTGACTTGAAGAAATGATTTCTGCTAATTTTTTATTTTCAGTATTGAATAACTCGAATGCAATAGGCTGGCTATTTCTGAGTGCTAAAAAAGAAAGTACGTCATCTGCAACAATGACGGACAAGGAAATTTCTTTAAATTCTACTTTAGCTAAATCTTCGGTGCTGAAGTTTGATGCAGGTTTTACTGAATTAGCCATAGATTAGATTATTGCCAATTGCCATCGGTTGTAGGCTCTTCCATAGAACCTAATCTGAGGCCAGGAAATTTTTCTGCATTTTTCATTTGAATTAACTGATTGTCAAGTAATTCCTTCTGTTCGATATCTTTAAGATAATCTGCCATCAAACAAGTAACTTCAAAGACAGAAACCTTAAAATTGCCTCTATCAACAAAACCGCTGTTTAATTCAAACTTTACTTTTCCATCAGTAAATGGGACGATATCAATGGTTTCAATATTAAAATTTTTGACTCCTTTCAAAAGAGTATCCCTGACAGATATAAAAGAGGTATCTCTTGAAATTAATTTTAATGCCAGGGCGCGTTCTTCACTTAAAGTGTCGTTTGTACCAACTTTTAAAACTACTGGCATTTTGCCATAAAGGTAAAAATTCTTTAATGAATCGAAAGTCCCTGCATAATTACCGTATTTGTTTTTGAATTCAATCTGTAATTCCTTAATATTAAGCAATTTATTTATGATAACTTTTTGGCGTCTATCAATAGTAGTTTGATATTTTACTGGTTCCATGACTGATGCATAGACCATATATCCCAAGAAAACAACTGCAATTAGCAGCAATAACTGAATAATAAGTCTTTTCCCTTTCATAATAAAAAAATATTATTTTGATAAATGTGAATTAAATAAGTAATGCTATTCTTAAAAAATTGTTTGATAAAAAAATTGTCTTTTGCAAAAATATAATATTAAACAAAACAATTAAATTAATTTTTATATTAATTCTTAAGTTGCATTAAAACTAAGATTTTGAATATTTTTTAAAATTTCTTTTTAGCCATAATGGCAATACAATAGCACCAAATATCAAGTAAGAATAATAGCTTATAAGTCGCCAAACAAGAGCTATTTCGTTGCCAAAGTTACCCATCCACTGCCCTAAAAATTTTGGTAAAATATATTCGGCAATTCCACTTCCTCCAGGTGTAGGACTTATAAGAAGAATTACCCACATAATTAACTGCCTGGAATATATAAGTAATTGATCTCCACCTCCTACAAATGCCATTATTAGAAAATTGACCACTAAAAATCGCGCTGTCCAAGAAATAAATGTAGCTCCAATAGCTTTTATCCAGAAACCTTTAGATTTTCCTTTTATTTCTGAGGAAGTAATCACCACATCTTCGCCTACTTTTATGGCTTTCTTCTGCCATCGAATTAATAATTTTGTACTAAATAAGCCTATGATAACTCTTTTGAAGGCTTCTGGCTTGACAAATATTGCAAATGCTATTAATGATGTTAAAAATAAAATAAAAATATAACCAATTAGAAATATTGATTTTGTGGACATCATGCCCAAATTAAAAATTGAAAAATCGCTAATAATAAAAAGTTTCTGGCTTGTAATAAATAAATATAATATTGGCACCATAACAATGTAAAATAATTCATCGAGAAGAGCTGTAAGCATTACAATTGCTGTTGATTTGCCCAAGGAATTTACTTCTTTCGAAACTATATACACTGCCACGGCACTACCTCCAACCACTGAAGGCGTTAGTGCTGAGGCGAATTCCCACAAAAGAATTACTTGTAAACTGTTGCGCCAAAGAATTTTATTTTCCAACAATACGCGCAGTCGGTAAATATAGGCAAGGTCTCTGATTCCCATTAATATTATTGCAATAAGTAAGTTGAAAGTAGCTACATATCCCCAATTTAAATTGGCGTATTTCTGTATTTCAAAATCCCTAAATAACAAAATAATACTTACTATTAAGCCAATTATAACGGCGATTAATATCCTTCGCGCTGAAAAAAACTTAGCTATTTTCTTCGACTTTTTCAAATGTGTTTGTTGTTCTACTGATAATTTTCAAAATTGATAAAAAAATGAATGAGAAACACAAAATTAAATTTTCGCATAGAAATAATTTCAATCAATTAGTAATCGCGCCATAATGGCGTATTGAAAAAAAATAAAATGCCATAATGGCGCTTTTATATCAAAAACAGATATCAAAAAACTAATGGCATTTATTTTGAAAATGCGCCACCGAACAATTTGTTCAATGGATTTTTAAATAATTTTTGTTTAATTTAAATATAGGAGATAAATTATGTTATTAGTTAAGAGAAACAACCAGCCAACAATTGAAAACTTATTTAATCAGTTTTTCAATTATGATTTTACAGATCAATTAGATTCTTCAAGAATCTTTAATCCAAAAACTAATATTTTCGAGGATGAAAAATCTTATAAAGTTGAGATTTTAGTTTCAGGCTTTAAAAAAGAAGATTTCAAAATTGACGTTGAAAAAGATATCTTGAAAGTTTCTGCACAAAAGGAGCAATCTAAAGAAAATAAAAATGCTGATAAGCTGATTTTTAGAGAGTTCAGCATTCAAAATTTCGAGCGAATGTTTACAATATCAAAGGATGTGAAAGTTGAAGAAATTGAAGCAACTTATGATGCTGGAATTCTGACTATTAGACTTCCAAAAAGCGAAGAATCAGTAGTCAAAAAACTTATTCCTATCAAGTAATTAAAATCGCTACTGAACAAAAAAACTTCGGGAATATTTTCCCGAAGTTTTTATTATTGTAAAAATTGAGGTAATAATTTCCTTTACTTTAATCCTCTCTCTTTTTTAATTTTCTCGTAGGCTTGATTCACCATTTTAAATTTCTCTTCAGCAGATTTTTTTATTTCATCACCAAGATGATTTACTTTATCGGGATGATATTTTACAGCCATTTCTCTAAAAGCTTTCTTAACTTCCTCGTTAGTAGCTTGTGGTGCGATTTCCAAAATTTTATAAGCACTTTGTGTATCTTCCACAAACATTGCTTTTATTGAGTCAGAGTCAGCCTGACTAATGCCCATATAATATGCAATAAGCTCAATAAGACTAACTTCCTGAGGAGCTATTTCATCATCGGCTTTTGCAATTCCCCACAGGTAGTGAAGAAGCTGCAACCTTGAAGAATAATCCATATACATTTTAATCTGAGAGGCAACATCTTGCACAGGAATATCCTTTTGGAGAAGAATCTTCAGACTTTGTAAATATTCTTTAGCAGCATCAGTTCCAAACTGTTGCACCAGAAAATTTTTAACAAACTCGAGTTCAGATTTCAACACTTTTCCATCAGCTTTCATCATAGCAGCACTGAGCACCAATAGGCTGGCAACAACATCACCACTCTGAGTACGGCCAATATTTTGGGGTATTTCCTCCATGGTCGATTTATCGAACATAGAACCCACTGCAAAGCCCAGCAAACCACCAAGAGGTCCCAAAAAAGCCCATCCAAGTCCACCGCCAATCCATTTTCCAAATCCTGCCATAATATCAATTTAAGAGCACAAAAGTATGATTTATTTATTTTTACAAAAGGCGCTTATTCATAAAAATGGTAAAAATAAATTGTCAATGTTATTTTTTACTAAAATGCTATTCATTTTATAGAAACATTTATCTTAGCCAATTATTAATTTTATTGAAAAACAATATAAAATTGAATATGAGAAATCATAAAATAACAATATTAATTTTCTCCTTTTTATTCTCTTTTTTTATGTCTAATGCACAGAAAACATGGTCGTTGCAAGACTGTGTTGACTATGCCCTTTTTCATAATATAGACTTAAAACTGCAGGAGTTGAGTGTACAGATTCAGGAAAACAATGTTTTCCAGAGTCGTATGAATTTATTGCCAAACCTTACTGCCAATGCATCTGATGTAAATAATTGGGGTAAAACCGTCGATCGTTATACCAATCAATTTGCAAATTCCAGAGTTTCGAGCGCCAACTTTTATCTTCAAAGTTCGGTAACACTTTTTAGAGGTTTTCAATTGTTGAACTCCATAAAAAGAGAAAATCTGGAACTTATGGCGCAGAAATATGATTTCGATGCACAAAGAGATATTAAGGCTATGGAAATTACAACTGCTTATCTTCAAATTTTATACGGTCAAGAGAACTTGAAAAGTAAGATTCAATTAGAAGGAAATACAATTTTGCAAGTAGAAAGGACTCAAAAACTCGTTGATGCTGGCACACTTGCCAAGGGAGATTTATTCAATATGAAAGCACAGTTGGCCTCTGAAGAAACCCAAAAAATTCTTGCTGAGAATGATTTATCAATGGCATATATCAAGCTGAAACAGATTCTCGATATACCTGCCGATACAGCATTTGAAATTCAAATTCCTTCACTTGACCTTACACAAGGAGATAACAAACTGATGAGTCCGGAGGTGATTTATAATTATGCTGTACAATCGCGCCCAGAAATTATGAGCGCACAAATACGTTATGAGCGCTCATTGCGAGATCTTTCCATAGCTCGTTCTTCATTTTATCCATCAATTTCTTTTTCGGCAGGTCTTGGCACAGGATATTCAGGTGCCAATATTATTCTTGATGGTAATCCAAGTTTTAACGGATTTTTCCCTTCGGGAGATATTACCTCCGCTGGTGATACAGTTTTAAGTCCTTCTTTTGACTACAGAACCAAAACCAAAGCCTTTAGCGACCAAATTACCGAAAACAAAAATTACAGCGTTGGAGTTTATCTCACTATGCCTATCTTCAATAATTTTCAAACAAGAAATCAAATTGTTAAATCAAAAATTGCAATACAACAGGCTGATTTACAATTGGAAAAAACAAAAAAAGACGTAAGACAAACTATTGAACAAGCTTATGCAGATGCGCGTTCGGCCTTTAAATCATACCAAGCAGCTATGTCGAATGTAAATGCTCTTGAAGAATCTTTCAACTACGCAAAACAGAAATTCGATGCTGGAATGATTAATTCTTACCAGTTCAACGACTCAAAAATTAAGTTAGATAACGCAAAAAATGATTTATTAAATTCAAAATATAATTACGTTTTCAGAATAAAAGTGCTCGATTTTTATTTCGGCAAACCATTAAGTTTATAAGATATGTTAAAGGAAAAGAAAAAAAACAAAAAGCTTCAAAATATTCTCATTATTAGCGTAGTAGCTATTATTATTTTAGCTGTTGTAGCTAAAAAAGCTGGCTGGCTTGGAGGAGAAGATCTCACAAAAGTTAGTTATGAAAAGGTCGAAAAAAGAAATATTGTGGAATATGTTACCGCAAGTGGAAAGATTCAGCCCGAAAAAGAAATCATCATTGCTCCCGATGCTTCTGGTGAAATTGTTGGCCTTTATGTTAAAGAGGGCGACAGCGTAAAAAAAGGAGATTTGTTGCTAAAGATAAATCCAGATATTTACCTCTCAACCCTCGACAAAGTTAATGCTGCTTTAAACACATCCAAATCTAATTTGGCAAATGCAAAAGCAAGAAAATCACAATCGGATGCTCAACTTATTAAAGCTGAGGCTGATTATAAAAGAAGCAAAAAACTTTTAGACCAGAATGTGATTTCACAATCAGATTTTGAAGCTGTGGAATCTTCATACAAAGTTGCCAAAGCCGAAGTTCAAGCAGCTCAGGAGAACATCTCAGCATCACAATTTTCAATAAGAAATGCTGAAGCTGGCTTAAAAGAAGCTCAAGATAACTTGACAAAAACCTCTGTTTTTGCCCCTATCGACGGCACAATTTCTAAACTCTCCAAAGAATTGGGCGAAAGAGTCGCTGGTGCTTCGCAGTTTTCTTCTGGTACTGAAGTTTTGCGAATTGCGAACCTAAATAATATGGAAGCTCAAGTAGATGTTAGCGAAAATGATATTGTGAGAGTTAAGCTTGGCGATACTGCTCTTATCGAAGTTGATGCTTATCTCGACAGAAAGTTTATAGGAATTGTAACTCAGATTGCAAATTCCTCTACTTCGGATCCCGCAAATGCCGATCAAGTTACCAACTTTAAAGTAAAAATTAGAGTTCTCCAATCTTCTTATGCCGATTTGACAAAAAAAGACAAAAATATTTCTCCTTTCAGACCTGGAATGTCGGCAAGTGTAGATATTCTTACCAACTATAAATCAAATGTTATATCTGTTTCTATTCAGGCAGTTACCTCGCGAGAAGATACTTCAAATATTGTTTCTAAAGGAAGAAAAGACATGAAACCTAAGAAAGAATCTTCGCGTGATAATACTGAAGCATCAGATGATGAGAGCAGCACTATAAAAACTGAAAAGAAAGAAGTTGTAGATGAATATGTATTTGTGTTGAACGGTAAAGAAGTTGTTCTGAGAAAAGTTAAAACCGGAATCCAGGACGACGATCATTTTGAAATAATGGAAGGATTGAAAGTTGGCGACAAAGTTATTTCAGCGCCTTATAGAGCTATCAGCAAGACCTTGAAAAACCATGATAAAGTGGAAGTTGTGGATAAAGACAAGCTTTTCGATAAATAAAATATTTATCGATGAAAAAAATACTTTATCTGCTAAGCATTTTACTTTTAGCCTCTTGCTCGCAAAAAGTCATTCCTAACAAGCCAATACCGGGACAATTTAGTGAGCCTCCCTTAGCAAAAGAATCCGCCATACAAATTCCTATCACAATTTCCATAGTAGATATCAATAAATATATTGAAGCTTCGATACCAGCACAAATTTATAGTGGCAAGGAATCAGGAAAAGATAAAATGCAGGTAAATTTATTGTTTGGTCAAGTGGCCAAAGAATATAATTGGGAAGTGGAATACAGCGTGAAAAAAAATGGGAAAATTGATTTTAATATCGACAAAGATGGCTCAATTTTATTCAGACTTCCACTTAGGATTGATGCCAACGGCTGTGCATCAATCGCATTAGGCACTCAAGTAAAGAAGTGTGGAGAAAGCAATCCAGAAATAGATATGCTTATAAAAACAAAAATTTCCATAAATCCAGATTATTCGGTAACATCAAAAACCTCAATAGCTTATGACTTAAAAAAAGCTATACTTGTGATACCTTTCAACTTGGGGAACTTCCCATTATTCAATTTGAAATTGAACATCAAAGATGACTTGCAAAAACCTATTGATGGACAGTTAAAAAATATCGCCACCAAAGTAGATGATTATGTAGCTAAATATATGTCGGACATGAAATTGAAGCAGTTAGCCTCCAATTATTGGAACGAATATTCAACTTCCATGAACATTTCAAATGATCCAGCGCTTTTTCTTAACATCGAACCTAAAAAAGTTATGTTTGAAGATATTCACAAGGAGTCAAATAGTTTGCAGGCAAGCATAGGGTTTTCAGCTATTTTAAGTGTGAGTTCGAGTCCAAAGAAAATAGAAAAAATACCTCTTCCAAACCTTCAGTATCAAAAGATGAATTCCAACAGTTTAATGTATATTCCAATTGTTTTTGATTATGATTCATTGGAAAGAATTTTGAACAAAAAATTCATAGACACCACACTTATTGGCAATGGTTATAAATTAACTGTCAAAGGAATAGATATGTTTGGCTCTGGGAAAAATATTGTTGTAAATGTTGATTATCAGGCAAAAATCAAGGGAGTTATGAAAAAAGTTAAAGGCAATATGTATTTCAATACTTTGCCAGCTTTCGACCTCTCAACAAACACTTTTTATCTCGAAAATTGCGTGTTAAGCAGCGAAACCAACAGTCTGCTCACCGACAGAGGATTAAAATGGGTTGCTAATAAATCCCTTAATACTGAAATCATGAAAATGTCGCGCTATTGCATTAATAATGATATCAATACTTATAAGAAAATGATAAATGACTACATAAAAAACGTAAAAATGGGTAAATTTGAAATCAATGGTGTTGTCAATAAAATTGACTTTGAAGGATTTTTTGTGGAGCCATCGAGAATTCAAATTTATTTTAAAGGCGTTGGCAAAATCCAAAGTAAAGTATCATTATAAGTAATTACTGTCAGACAAAAAGTAATCCAAAATGGTTGAAACCTTTATGTCTATTGATTTTAATGTGTTTTTATACTAAGGGCTTCCCATTTTATAACGGATGAATAGCTTATGACAAAGTTTTGCCAATCACTTGCTTGAGGCAGTTACGGATTACAATATATAAAAGAGTTGCTTGGGCACAAGAGTATAAAGACCTCAGAGATTCAAATCCATCTTACCACCAAAGGTTTTGATTAGATATAAAGTCCGTTTGATAATTTAGATATTTAGTTTGTGTTTTAAGTAAAATATTATATTTGTCTCGAAAATCATCACATAATTCACTTAAAACTCATAACATGAATATAACCGACAGCACCTGCCCAGAGCAAAGCCAAAGGGAGCGCTTAAAAACGAACAAAGCATTAAAATACAGAGAATTAAATAAATTTACAAACCTCAAACTAAATACGAAATAACCGCCTAATGGCGGATATACATTCGTTGGCGTTCATTCCCCACATCACGAAAACTCAATTAATTTCTCTTGCTAACGAGTAATTGTTAATGCGAATGAATTTTTCTTTTTATTTTTGCTTTGACTCTATGCAAGGCCGATTTTTTAAATGGTACATAAAT
>Ga0210044_10001822_pt1 | contig 32348 bp, 24 predicted proteins | sample CryGey13umfilter_2_FD_183959 | JGI IMG/M metagenome (GOLD analysis project Ga0210044, IMG submission 183959) | Groundwater microbial communities from aquifer in Utah, USA - Crystal Geyser 4/9/14 3 um filter (SPAdes) (version 2) | ecosystem: Environmental > Aquatic > Deep subsurface >...
GGCGATTTGCGCATCTTGGTTCGCAGCCATGTTGAGCGCGTTCATCGCATCGCTGATCGTGAGGGAGCCCAGCGGGATTGCGCGGGCTTCTGCGGGTGTGTTCGGAAGTGCCATGTTTCTCTCCTCATCTCCGGGCCGCTCCCTGCGTCCCTATGAGCCTAATATGGCGGTTATTCCCGCCAATGCAAGGGAGAATGACGCAAATCGCCGGGGAAATGGCGGATATTTCAGCCGTCATGTCGGATAATGCACGCTCGCAATCCGCAGTTGCGAAAAGTCCGCGCCGCGCCTATACTCACGCCAGCCGCGCGGTGCGCGGTCGCAGGACGGCGAGGCTGGAGACCAGATAGCGCGTCCGACCCGGCGATTGCGCCTTGCGACACCTCACCGGAGGTAGTCCGAAGAATGTCTGGAAGTCAGTGCCTACTTCGGAAACAGCTTCCGGCAGTAGTGAACCTGGAGCATCGCCTCGGTCTTCGTGAGAGCCCCCCGGCTCCGCTCCGCAGCGCACTCCGCATACGACGCTGGCCCCATCGCCTCCCCAACCCCATAGACTGCGACAGCGCCGAGAACGGCGCCGATGAGCATGTGGTAGAGGCCAGAGGCGCGCATCGTCTCTCCAAGGTTGGGCAAGGGAGTATATGGCAATGATCGAGAAGAGCGCCAGCCTCCGCGTCCGCACCATTCGCCCGACCCGCTGCAACCCCATCCTCACCGTGACCACAATCCGGGAGATCGCGGAGCACAACGGGGCTGAGATGACCGAGGCGGTCACCGACGCTCGCGGCGATGGCTTCCGCCTCCACTACAGGCAAAACTGCAAGCCCATCGTCGCGGGCGGGCGTATCGTCGGGTATATCCCCGGCCACCCTGGCCTCCGCGCCCGTGGCTATGTTCTGCCCGGTCCTGATCTTCTCAAGAAGATGAACATCGACCCGTTGTGATGCCTGAAGCTCCTGTCGTCGTCTACGGCCTGATCGACCCTCGCGACGGCGCGCTTCGCTACATAGGGAAGGCGAACTGCGCCGAGAACGGCCGCAAGGTGGCCGCCGCGCGCCGGGAGTCTCCAGAGAAAGACCGGTTGTGGAGGCTTCGGCACCTTCTCGGCGTTTCCCTCTCAAAGGGGTTTGTCAGGGAGGACACGAAAGCGAAGATGCGCGCGCTCGCCGCCCGCCGCCCAGACCTGTTCGGAGATTGGGCTTACATCTGATGGCCGAGCCCGCGAAGAGTCCGAAGCGCCGCGCTGTCGCGAAGCCGCGAGAGAAGAGGATCAAGAAGAAGCCCGCCAACGGTGAGGCTTCCGCAAAGCTCGACGCCATCGGAGTTGATGCGATCTGCCATATGTTCGCAGAAGGCGAGACCTTCCGCGCCATCTCGGCTCAGGTTGGAGTGTCGAGAGCCGCGATTGCCGACTGGATCGCTGCGTCGTCCGACCGCTCCGCGCGCGTGCGCGAGGCTCGGAAAATGGCTGCGGAAGCTGAGGACGATAAGGGCTTGGAGGAGCTGACGAGCCTGCCGGCCGATCCAACGACCGGCGCGGTGGCTCGCGCTCGCGAGATTGCGCAGCATCGGCGCTGGAGGGCGAAGATGCTTGACCCTGACCGCTACGGCGACCGTGCGACGATCGACCTGAACGCGACAATCGAGTCCGCCGACACGGCCGCGCTCCTCTCTGAGCTGGCCCAGGCTCTCAGCATCACGCCCGAGCAGGCGAGGAAGATGGTCGGGTTCGCGGAGGGCGAGAAAGAGGCGTCGTGAACGACCTCACCCCTCAGCGCCTCGACCCGGCGCGTCTCGCCGCCATCGCGAAGGAACTGAGGCGCCGGGCCTCACGGATGGAACTGTCTCGGCTCTACCCGGATGAGACGCAGGAGATCGACGGGAAGACCTACCACGCCCGGAGGCTTTACCCGAAGCACCTGGCGTTCTTTCAGGCCGGCGCGCGCTATCGGGAACGCTGCGCGATGGCCGCAAATCGCGTTGGAAAAAGTATGGGGATGGGCGGCTACGAGACCGCGCTGCATCTGACTGGCGACTATCCGGCATGGTGGCCCGGCCGAAGGTTCAGCCGCCCCGTGAGATGGTGGGCGGCGGGCAAGACGAACGAGACGACGCGCGACATCGTGCAGTCGATCCTCCTCGGTGAGATCGAGGGTTCCGGCGCGACGAAGCGCGTGAGCGGGACCGGCCTCGTGCCGGGCAACCGGCTCGGGGATCGGACGTGGAAGCAGGGCGTCGCCGATCTAATCGACACGATCAAGGTCAGGCACGCCTCGGGCGGATGGTCCGTCCTCGGGCTGAAGTCCTATCAGCAGGGCCGCGGTAGCTTCGAAGGCACCACGCAGCACGGCATCTGGCTCGATGAGGAGCCGCCGCTCGATGTCTACGGCGAGTGCCTGATCAGAACAGCGACGACGCAGGGGATCATCATGCTGACGTTCACGCCCTTGGAGGGCCTCAGCGAGACGGTCCTGCAATTCATGCCGCGAGGAGGCGAGTGAAATGTCCATACTGACCTGCGCTTGTTACGGGCGCGCTGACATTCTGCCGGGCGGGACTGTCGTGCCGGTCCTCCAGGAGGAGACGCTTCTCGCCACGATCAAGGTGGACTTCTCCGGGGGCGCGGCGAAGGGCGGCGCGGCGATCCCGGACGGGACGCAGTATCTCGAAATCTACGCCGACGCGGCCTGTCACTGGACGGTGCAGCTCCAGAGCGCCAGCGCCGCGGCCGACACGGCCGACCACCCCCTCGGCGCCGGCGGGCTGATTTACCGGCGCATCTCGATCGCCCGCTACGGCGACGGGACGTATGGCGTCTCCGCGGTGGCGGCCTCCTGATGAACACCCCCGCCGCATGGTCCGCCTCGCAGCTCGCCGCTGCGCTCGACGACGCCGCGCCGAGGCATGAGCGCAAGGCCGCGATCCGCGAGGCGAAGAAGCGCCGCCTCACCGGCGAGTGGGGGAATTGGGCGCAGGGCGATGTCCAGCCCGGCGCGCTGGGCGAGGGATGGCTGGGCTTCGTGACCGGCGCCTACTCCAACGCGGTGTTCACCGTGCTCGTCCGGCTTCTGCCGAACGGCTGCGCGCACCTCGCGATCTCCTCGCCGACCGCGCAGCCGGTGCAGCGCCGGGAAGCCGACCGCATCCGCAGGGAGATCGTGGGGGAGGAATCCGCGCTCCTCGATGTCATCGGCCCGGACGCCGAAGATGGGTTCGATCACCTCTGGGTCGCTCCTCGCGCGCTCGTGGATCGGCTGGGACTGCACCTCTGATGGAGGGCGTGATCGAGATCAGCTCGTCCAAGGCGCTGATAACCGCCGGTTGGGACTCAGTTCCCCACCTCGACGAGCGCACCAAGGCGGAACTCCTCGCCTCGACGCCGCCGCATCTCCGCGACGCGCGCTCCAAGGGCACGCCGAGCCTCGGGAGCGGCGCGATTTACCCGGTCCCGCTCTCCGAGGTGCTGATCGACCCGTTCATGATCCCGGACTACTGGCCGCGCGCCTATGCGCTGGACGTCGGCTGGAACCGGACGGCCTGCCTCTGGGGCGCGTGGAACCCCGCGGACTGGTCGATGGTCCTCTATTCGGAGCACTACCGGGGCCAGGCGGAGGCGAGCATCCACGCCGCGGCGATCATGGCGCGAGGGAAGTGGATCAAGGGCGTGATCGACCCCGCATCACGGGGCAGGAGCCAGCGCGACGGGGAACAGTTGCTGGCGGACTACCAGAATCTCGGGCTGCACCTGAGCATGGCGAACAACTCCGTCCATGCCGGGATTGATGCGGTGTGGATGGCGCTCTCGACCGGGCGGCTCAAGGTGTTCCGGACGCTCGTGAGCTGGATCGACGAGTATCGCATCTACCGGCGGGATGAGAAGGGCGCGATCGTCAAGAAGAACGACCACCTCATGGACTGCTTCCATGGCGATACGCTCGTCGAGACAAGCGAAGGTTTCCGGCGCATCGCGGAGATTGAGGGGCAATCAGGCTATGTCCGAACTGTCGGCGGACAGATGGCGCCCTTCACGGAGTGCCGCCGCTATGGGCGCGACAAGAAGATCGTGAGGCTCGCATTCGCTGGTCATGGAGACATCCTTTGCACCCCCGACCATCTGTTTCTGACCCCGGATGGATGGGTCAAAGCGGCTGACATGGAAGGGAAATCATGCCATACTGCGGTATCGAGCAGCATGGGTGATCTTGAATGTCAGTCTCAGTCATATCGGACACGATCCAAGAGTATCGGGGCCGCCGATACTATCTCTGCGGGCGATACTTCCAGAGGGATGGGGAGCGCCTCCATCGGCGCGTCTGGGCCGACGCGCACGGCCCGATCCCTGATGGATTTCACGTCCACCATGTCGATCACGACAGAAGCAACAACGCACTCGAAAATCTCACGCTTCTTCCGCACGGAGATCATGTCTCCCATCATCAGATCGGCCATCAGCGCGGCGTTCCCGATGAGGCGGTCAGCGCGGCGCGCGCTTGGCATGGCTCTGACGCTGGTCAGGCGTGGCATCGAGAGCATTATGAGGACGTCAAGCACCTCCTCCATAGGGACACCTGGATTCGCTGCGAGTTCTGCGGTTGCGTGGCAGTGGTCCGAGACACCGGGACCAATCGCTTTTGCTCCAATGCCTGCAAGACCCGCGCGCGTCACGCTTCCGGCGTCGATGATGTCGATCGAACGTGCGTCGAGTGCGGGACTGTCTTCCGCGTCAACAAATACCGGAAGACAGTCACATGCAGCCGACCCTGCGCTACCAAGGTGCTTGTCCGTAACCGAAGCCGGCCGCGCTGATGTCTATTGCCTGACGGTTCCCGGCATCGGCGCCTTCGCCGTTGGGGGCGGACTGATCGTCCATAACTGCACCCGCTATCTCGTGATGACCGGCCGAGCCGTCGCGCAGCCGGTCCCGGCGACCGAGCGCCAAGCGCAGCCCTCCGGCTTCGTGACCCTCGACGATTCCGCGGGGTATTGACGTGCTGAAACCCGTTCCGCTGCCCGAGGAAGACGACAACGCGCCGACCGAGGAGCAGGCTCAGGCCGTCCGTGAAGCGCGGTTCTCCTCGGTCCTCTCCGCGCTCGATCAGAAGGCGCGAATCTGGGTCGGGCGGAAGCAGCCGGTGGAAGAGCGGTGGCTCAACGATCTCCGCCGATTCCATGGGCTCCATGACCGCGACCTTGAGATGAAGCTGAACAAGCTCCGCACCGCGGGACGGATCAGGTCGGATGTCGTGGTCAACGTGACCCGCGTGAAGACGAACGCGATGGCCGCGAAGCTCGTCGACATGCTGTTCCCAACTGACGAGAAGTGCTGGGACATCTCACCGACGCCTGTTCCCGAGATGGAGATCGAGACGGAGCGCCTGGCCGATGAGATGGCCGAGAAGAAGGCCGCGGTGGAAGCGGCCGAGGGGCAAGACGGTGGAGCGCCGGCGGCCGACGCCGACTATTCGCAGGTCGAGGCGGCGTTCAACGCGCTGAAGCGCCAGCAGAAGGAGGCGCTGCGCCGCTGCGAGGGGATGGAGCGCGAGATCGCCGACCAGCTCGCGGAGTCCCGGTTCTCCGCCGCCGCGCGTGACGTGATTGACGACGCCTGCCGGCTCGGCGCCGGGATCATCGAGGGTCCGACCGTCAACACCCGACTCCGGAGGGGCTGGGTTCCCGAGGTCATGCTTGATGAGGCGGGGAAGCCGGTCCTCGATGAGAACGGCAAGCCCAAGCAGGTCTTCCGGCTGGAGTTCGGGGGCGATCCTCGCCCCTCCGCCCGGCGGATCGACCCGTGGTCGTTCTTCCCGGACCCGGACGCGACGACGATGGAGGAGGCCGAGGGCTTTCTCGTTCGTTCGCTGGAGACGAAACGCTCGATGCGGGCGCTCGCGAAGCTGCCCGGCATCAACAAGGACGCGCTCCGGAGGCTGATCCAGCGCGGGCCGACCGGCGATGCGCCTTGGTATCTGGCCGAACTGAGGGCCATCGGCGAGAAGACGGACACCCGGACGGAGCCGCGCTTCTCGGTGTGGCGCTATGTCGGGGCTCTGGAGAGCGAGGACATCCGCGCGCTGGGCGAGTATCTGGGCGACGACTTCCTCATCGCCATGGCGGACGAGGCCGACCCGCTCGACGAGATCAACATCGTCGTGCTGTTCTGCGACGGGGAAGTGCTTCAGGTTGACCCGCACCCCTTGGACAGCGGGGAGTCGCTCTTCTCCATGTTCTGCCTTGAGCGGGATGAAGCCTCGCTCTGGGGTTACGGCATCCCGTGGATCATCCGGAACGAGCAGCGCATCCTCTCCGCGGCATGGCGCGCGATGATGGACAACGCCGGCGTCGCGGCCGGCCCGATGATCGCCCGCTCCTCCAAGGCGAAGACCGAGGACGGGACGAACCAGATCAGGCCGTGGCAGGTATGGATCTTCGACGACGAGGTGAACAACGGCGGCGCCCGCTACACGCCGGTCTTCCCGATTCAGTTCGACATGAACCAGGGGCAGTTGGCGAACATTATCGCCATGGCGCGGGCGCAGATCGACGACGTGGCCGGCCTTCCGCAGATCCAGCAGGGCGAATACCACGAGGGGCAGACGAAGACGGTCGGCGGGATGGCGATGATGATGTCCGCCGGGAACATCCTCTTCCGCCGCATCGTCCGGAATTGGGATGACGACCTCGCGGTCCCGCTGATCCGTCGCTTCTACGACTGGAACATGCAGCACACGACGAAGGACCACATCCGCGGGGACTACGAGACGCGCGCGCGGGGCTCCTCCGTGCTCCTTGTCCGGGAATTGCAGTCCCAGAACCTCATGTGGCTGATGGCGAACTTCGCCGACGACGAGGACATCGACATCGAGGAGGTGAAGCGGACGTTCTTCCGGTCCCTTCTCCTCGACTCCGACACGTTCATCCGCTCCGCCGAGGAAAAGCAGGCGTGGGCGGTGGCGCAGAACGGCAAGACCGGCCCGAGCGAGGGCGAGTTGAGGCTCGCCGAGATCAACATGAAGCTCGATGTCGCCGAGATGGAGAGCGCGTCCCGCCGGGAGGTGGCGATGCTCGGGCATCAGACGGCGATGATGGGCCTCGCCGAGGACCGGAACATCGAAGTCGACAAGCTGGCCGCCATGCTGGAGAAGGCGCGCGGCGATCGGGATGCGAAAGAGCGGATCGCCGCCGCCGAGATCGCCGACAAGCGCGTCACAGGCGTCGGCGGCGGCGGCATCGTGTGATCGACGAGCATTCCCACACATGGCTCGCCGTAAAGGCCAGAGCCGAAGAGATCGAGGCCGAGAGCGTGCGCGCGATATGTCAGCGCGCCGCCGATCCGGTCTTCACCGAGTTCGAGAGGGGCCGACTGGCCGCCGCGCGGGCGATCATCGCCCTGGCCGCCGAAGCCCCCTCGGAACTGCCGCCAGAGGACGTGTCCTACTGACGGCCGACTGACCGCCGCCCTTCAAGGGCCGCACCCCCACAAGGACCAATCCATGACCGAGGACGATTCCTCGCCCGCCGAAGAGGCCGGCGAGTTCGAGAAGGCTTTCGCCGCTGCGGTGGAAGCGAAGACGACCGAGCCAGACGATCAGAAGCCCGCTCCCCAGCCGGCGGATGACGGTCAAGGCGCCGACGACAGCCAGAAGCAGCCCGAGAAGCCTCGGGCGAGAAGCTGGCGGGAGGCCCCCGAGGAATGGCGCATGACGTTCGAGGAAGCCCTCGCGCATCGTGAGCGTTCCGACGCGGGCAGGATTGCAGCCCTGCAACGGCAGGTCGCCGAACTGAAGGCAGGAACGCCCGCCCCCGCGGCCGGCGACAAGCCCAAGGAAGGCGAGGAGCAGCGCGAGAAGCGGACGGAGCGTCTGAAGCAGGTCCGGGAGGAGTATCCCGACCTCGCGGAGCCGTTCATCGACGAGCTGGCAGACCTCCGGGAGGAGGTGAAGCGGCTCAGCGACAACACGTCTGCGATCAAGGCCATGGGCGACGAGCAGCAACGCGAAACGCTCGACGCCAACAACGGCGCGCTCCTCCAGAAGCACCCGGATTTCTACGAGACCCTCGAAAAGGAGGGTCCGCGGTTCTCCGAGTGGCTGCAAACCGAAGCCCCGGCCAAGTTCGGGGCGATTGTCGAGGCGAACAAGACCGGCATCTACGATCCCGTTGGCGCGGCAAGCGTCTTCGAAGCCTTCAAGGCGTTCATCGGCTCCCCGAACCCATCCAAAGACCCTTCGGCCGACCGACGACAGCGCCAGATGCGCGCCGCATCCACCCCGGGAACGGGGGGCGGAGCGCGACCGGGCAATCTCCATCCTGAGACCGGCGATTTCGATGCGCACTTCACGCGCTTCGCCGCCGCCAAGGACAAGGAGCTTCGGGCGGCCCTCTGATGAGGAGCCCCCGCCATGAGCGGAACTCGTTATACCGACGCCGGCATTACGCCGGTCATCGAAGCCTACGTCGCCGTGGAGATGCTCTCCTACGCGGCGCACACCGTCGTTCTCGACAAGTTCGGCATGAATCAGACCATGCCGAAGAACAAGACGCAGGTCATCAAGTGGCGGCGTCCGATCACCTTCGACCCGGCGACCACGCCCCTCTTCGAGGGCGTGACCCCCAACCTGACGCAGTTCGGCTACGAGACCGTGACCGGCACGCTGAAGCAGTTTGGGCAGGTCGTCGAGATCACCGACATCATCGAGGACTTCGCCCTCGATCAGGTCGCGAAGGACGCCTACCAGCAGTGCTCGGACAACATCTACCGCACGCAGGAGGCTCTTGATTGGGCGATCCTCCGGGCGGGAACGTCCGTCTCCTACGCCAACGGCTCCTCGCGGGCCGCGGTCAACTCCGTCCTCAGCCTCGACAAGATCCGGGCCGTGGTGCGGGGCCTCCGTCGCAACAAGGCGAAGATGATCACGATGGCGCTCTCGTCCTCGCCGAACTTCGCCACGCGCGCGGTGGAGCCGGGCTGGGTCGCCATCGGCCACACCGACCTGGAGCCGGACATCCGGAACCTGCCGGGGTTCATCCCCTGCGCCTCCTATGGCTCGAAGAAGATAATCTGCGAGCAGGAGATCGGATCGGTCGAGAACGTGCGCTTTGTCCTCTCCGAGGATCTTGAGCCGTTCTCGGACGCTGGCGGGACCGCCTCGACGAACGGGACGAAGACCACGAGCGGCGCCGCCGCCGATGTCTACCCGCTCCTGTTCCTCGGGAAGGAAGCCTACGGCCGCGTCGCGCTCCGCGGCGCCGGTTCGATTTCCCCGGCCATCGTGCCGGTCAACCAGCGGGACAAGTCGGACCCGCTCGGGCAGCGCGGGTTCATCGGCTGGAAGATGTATCACCTCACCGTGATCCTCAACCAGCTCTGGATGACAAGACTTGAGGTGGCGACGACCGCCCTCTGATGACGACCGGCGGGGCGTAAAGCCCCGCCACATCCCCACAATCTGACACAGGAGGGCGACATGCCCCTTCAGATGAAGAGCGGCGTCATCAAGGGCGCCGGAGCCGTGGTCAATATCGACTGCGGTTTCATTCCGAACCTCGTGTTCCTCAACAACAGCCGCGGCTCCGCCGAAACGCTGACGTTCTGGGACGGGTATTCGATCCTCGGCTTCGACTCCGGCTCGGACGAGATCCTTCCGGGCGACAACATGGTCGACGCCACCGGCGGCGGGACGTTCACCGTGGTTTCCGTCACGCTCCGCACCGGCTCCTGGGCCGGCGGCGACGCGGCGGGGTTCATGGAGATCGTCGCCGACACCGGCACGATCGCGAACAACAACAACCTGAACCGCGTTGCGGCGAACCCGCCCGGTCCTGTTCGCGAAGCGGCGTCCAACGTGGCGACGATCGACGGCTCCGTCGTGCCCTTCGACATCGACATCGACACCGAGGCCGGCACCCCGGCTTCTCGGTTCGTCGTCCCGTATCTCGGCGTCGCCGGGACCACGGCGAAGGGCTTCACCATCGCGGCAGGCGCGGCGGTCTCCGGCGAATACGTTCGCTGGACGGCCTTTGGTCGGGAGTAATCCCCATGCTGACCAACCGCGAAGCGAAGCAGCTCCTGATCCACGCTCAGCAGGAGCTTGGGTCGGGCAACTTCGAGCGGCTCGTGCGGGAGATGATCGACAACGGCGTCGTGCCGGCCACCCAGGTCGCGCACATCGCCAATCTGACGATCACCGCCACCTTGGGCTCGCTCCCGACCGCCAACGGCGCCGTGACCATCGCCAACGCAGCCTCGCCCACCGTGGCGGAGTTGCAGGAGGCCGTGGTCGAACTGAACGCGAAGATCAGCGCCATCCTCGTCGCGATCGAGACGGCGCGGATCACGGCGTCCTCGTGACGCTTCCGGCCGCCCCGGGAGACCGGGGCGGCTTCACCCCCTGAAAACGAGGCTTTCCCATGGCGCAGACGCGCAAGGTCGCTCTTTCCGAGGCGACGCACGAAGAGCTTGCCGCAGCGGCGAAGCTCCTCAATCTCGATGTCGCCGGCGCGTCCAGCCCGGCCAAGCTGCGGGCGCTCATCAAGGCGACGCACCCCTTCGACGAGATCGACGTTCCCTCCGACGAACTGGCGCAGCCGCGCGTCGTCGGCGTCCAGACCAAGGGCATCCCCGCCGACTATCACCAGCCCCGAAAGGGCTATGTCCGCGTGGACGGGAAGGACTACCCCGTGACCCCGGACGGCAAGGTCATCGTGACGATTTCCGCGACGGACATGAATCAGCGCGGGCACGAGGAGGTGCAGGTCAACGAGCGCGTCATGCTGATCCCCGTGGGCGAGCCGGTCGCGATCCCGGTCCATTTCTTCGAGGCGCTTCTCCACACGGTCGGCAAGGTCGCCGTCGTGGATACGAAGACCTCGGAAATCCGCGGCTGGCGCGAGGTGCCGCAGATTCCGTTCTCCGTCCAGGCCCCTGCGTTCATTGACGGCTGATGACCTTCCTCGAACTCTGCCGGCGGGTTGCGAAGGAGTCCGGGACCATTCCGGGCTCCAACCAGCCCGCCACCGTCACGGCCCAGACCGGCAGGCTGGGGAAGGTCGTCGATTGGGTGGCGACGGCATGGGACGACATCCAGCGCCGCCGCGCGGACTGGCTCTGGATGCAGGACGAGTTCTCCGGCGAGACGCTTTCCGGAATCCCCTCCTATGCTCCAGATGGAGCCGAGATCGGCCTGACCCGCTTCGCCGAATGGCGCGTCCGTCGCTATACCGGGTCCGACAGCGACATCACGATCTACCGGACGGCTTCAGGCGTGGAGGACGAACGCGGGATGCTCTGGCTCCCCTACGAGACGTTCCGGCGGCAATACATGCGCGGCGCCGCGTCTCTGGTGACGGGCTATCCAGCCTACGTCACCATCGAGCCGAACCGGAACCTTCGGCTTCACCCGATCCCCGATGGGGCCTACACCATCAAGGGCCGCTACGAGAAATCGCCGCAGACGCTTTCCGAGGACGCGCACGTCCCTGAAATGCCGAGCCAGTTCCACATGCTCATCGTGTGGGAGGCGCTGACACGCTACCTCGCCATCGAGGACGAGAGCGCGGGGCAAATAGGGGGATGGGAGCGCAACCGCTCCGCCATCGACTTCGATCTCTGCGCGTCAGAGACGCCGAAGACCACCTTCGCGGAGAGCTGGGTGTGACCCGCCAGACCCCGACGACGGTTCTCCTGCAAGGGGGGCTCGACCTCGCCACGCCGGCCATTGCGGTGAAGCCTGGCGTCGCGATCGGAGGCTACAACTACGAGCCGGTCGAGTCCGGCTATCGGCGGATCGGCGGGTTCGAGCGGTATGACGGCCGCCCGGCGCCGTCCGAAGCCTCCTACTCGATCCTCCGGTTCACCAACGGCTCCACGGAGATCGGGGCGGGCGTCGCCGTGGAGGGCGGGACATCCGGGGGCTCGGCCATCGCGGTTCTCGATGCGGTGCTGGAGAGCGGCAGCTACGGCGGCGGCGACGCTGCCGGGTATGTCGTCCTCCTCGTCATGCCCACGTCGCAGCCGTTCACCGATGGCGAAGACCTCAAAGTCTCATCGGTGAAGGTCGCCGAGGCGGACGGAACAAACGTCACGCGGGACGCCGAAAACGACACGCTCGACCGGACCTATCTCAAGGCCGCCGCCGACTATGCCAGGTCGCGGATCGCCGCGCCGATCGGTTCAGGCCCGATCCGGGGCGTCGTCGCCTTCACGGACAACCAGAATTACAGCGGCTTGTTCGCATTTCGGGACAATGCCGGTGAGACGGCCTGCGATATGTTCTTCGATGGAATCGGGACGGGCTGGGCTCCGATCACGCTTCTGAACCTCCTCCCCTTCACCAACGGGAACCAGCCGTCAGGCTCCTTCGATGAAGGCGACACGATAACCGGCGGCACATCCAGCGCCACGGCGATCATCCTGAAGGTCGTCCTCCAGTCAGGGGCATGGGACGGAACCGGCGTCGGGTATTTCGTGGTCTCCAACCCCGCGGGGACGTTCACCGCGGAGACGATCACAACCTCTGGCGCGTCAGCCTCAATCTCCGGGCCGCCGACCGCCATCACGTTCCCGCCTGGCGGAACCTATCGCTTCGTCGCTCACAACTTCCTCGGGACGACGGGAACCAAGCGGCTCTATGGCGTCAACGGGGTTGGCAGGGCCTTCGAGTTCTTCGAGGGGTTCAGCAACACCCCCGTCGTCGTGCCCATCAGGGTCGAGGGGCTGACCGACGCGCAGGACAAGCCGATCCACATCGAGGAGTTTTCGGAGCACTTGTTCCTCTTCTACCGGAACGGTGCGATCCGGGTCTCCTCCATCGGCGAGCCGACCGTCTTCAACGGGACCACGGGAGCCGCGGAGTTGGGCTTCGGGACCGAGATCAGGGATGTGATCGTCGCGAACACCGCGCTCGTCGTCTTCGGCGACACCAAGATCGCCTACATCACCGGCACGGACGCGACGAACTGGCAGGTTCTGGAGATCACCGACGACAGCGGCGCATCGGTGGACTCGGCTCAAATGGTGGACACGCCCTATTATTTTGATGGACGGGCGATCCGCCGCCTCTCGACGACCGAAGCCCTGGGCGGATGGAAGATGGGCTCCGTGGCCTCGCAGATCCAGAAGTTCTGGGAGGTGAAGAGCCGGGCTTTCGTCACCGTCGTCGGCTCCTACCGGGTCCGGGCGAGGGATCACTACGTCCTCCTCCTCAGCGACAAGAGCGGGGTCGTCACCTATCTCGGCCGCAAGCGAGCCGAGGCCATGCCGATCGTTCTGCCCTTCCAGGCGTCAGCGATCTATTCGGGCGACGATCTCGGGAGAGAGAGGGTCTTCCTCGGGGCGGAGGACGGCTTCGTCTACGAGATGGACGCCGGGCGGAGCTTCGACGGGGCCGAGGTGGATTACCTCCTCGTCCTCGGCTTCATCTCGGTCGGCGGGGCATATCGAAACAACCGCTGGCACAAGGTCCGCATCGGGCTTGAGGCGCTTGATCCCGTTGTGACGCTCGCGCAGTCCGCAGAGTTCTCTTACGCGAGCGATCAGGGGGCTCCGGGGATCGAGACGGCGCTCGAAGTCTCCGGCGGCGGCGCCCGATGGGATGTCGGGAACTGGAACGAGTTCTACTGGAGCCTCCCCGAGGTCGCAGAAGGCGAGTCCGACATCGACGGGCTCGGCTATAACATCGGCATCTCCCTCTATGGCGAGGCCGATTTCGAGCCGTCGCACATCCTGAACTGGATGACGCTCTTCACCACCCCGAGGAGACAGCAGGGATGACCTTCAGCTTCACCGCCTTCACCCGCGCCACCCTCGCCAGGTCCGAGGCGGTGAACGCCGTCTTCAATGCGATCAAGGCATATACGGACAGCCTGCCCGCCGTCTCCAAGATCATCGCGGGAACCGTCACCTACGCTGCGGACAGCGGCGCGGCCGACGCCTATGTCGTAACCCTCAACCCCGCGCCACTGGCCTATTCCGAGGGTATGACGGTCGACTTCAAGGCGACGAACGCCAACACCGGGGCCAGCACGATCAACGTGAACAGCCTCGGAGTGAAGGCGATCCGCGCCTATGACGGGGCCGTGCTTGTCGCCGGTCAGATTCCCGCCGGCGGGATCGTGACCGCCCGCTACGACGGCTCCGTGTTCCGCCTCAACAACATCGTCGGGGTCTCAGTGCCTGACGACGACACCGTGACCAACGCCAAACTCGCCGACATGGCGCAGGCGACGATCAAGGGGCGGGCAAGCGGAGCGGGAACCGGAGACCCGACCGATCTCAGCGGGGCGCAGGTTTCGGCGATCCTTTCCGCGGCCTCGGACTCGGCTCAGGGCGCGGTCGAACTGGCGACGACTGGCGAGGCGACGACAGGAACGGACACGGCGAGAGCCGTGACGCCGGCGGGGCTCCTCGCCGGGCTCCGGGGGAACCTCCTCGGGACGGTCAGCGAGTCGTCAGGAGACCCGACAGGAGCCGTGATCGAGCGCGGCTCCAACGCGAACGGCAAATATGTCCGGTTCGCCGATGGGACGCAGATTTGCACATTGACCCAGACCGGCGTCTCCGTGGCGATCACGACGGCGACGGGTCAATTATTCCGGGACAATGGGACATTGGCGACATGGACCTTCCCGGCGGAGTTCGCCGCGGCCCCGGTCTGCATCATCACGCCCCTCAGCACGTTCATCTGGGGCGGTATGATCTCCGCGACGACGACTGCGGCGACGCGAAACCTCCTCGCGGCGGTGAGCTACAACAGCACGCTGGCCATCACCAATGTGGCGATCGGAAGGTGGTTCTGATGCTCATCTTTCTCTCTCCGATCCGTTCGGATGCGGCGTTTTCAGCGTCGATCTCCGGTGAAGTGCTCACCATCAACGGGGAAGCCCTCGACCTCTCTGGCATTGAGGAGGGCCAATCCATGGCTGCGGACGAGATCGGCTCGGCATGGATCACGAACTACGTCACGCGCACCGGCGGGGTGCTTGGCGTCACGCTGGCGTTCCCCGTGGCCGCCAACGCTTCCGAGGCGGCGCGGTTCCCCGCACCTCTTGATGATCCCGCCGACGGCCCGCTCGCAATTCCGGAATGAGAGGCGAATCATGGACATGAGCAAGCCGCCGAAAGGCCCATCGGAGAGCGTGGCCGAAAACCTCGACGCCATCCTCTCGAAGGACAGCCCGCTCATGCAGCGGGCTCGGACCACGGGGTTTCAGGTCGCCAATCGTCGCGGAGTTCTCAACTCCTCCATCGCCGCCGGCGCCGCGATGGGCGAGATGATCGACCGGGCGACGCCCATCGCGCAACAGGAAGCGCAGCAGGGTTTCCAGGCAGGAGAGTCCGCAAGAGACAGGGCTCAGCGTCTCGAAGAGCAGAAGCGCGATCAGAACTTCACCACGAAGGAGAACACGGCGGAGCGGACGTTCCGAGGCGGAGAGTCCGCGCTGGACCGGGAGCAGCAATCCCGCATCGCCGCGATGAACCTTGAGGCGACCGAGAAGCAGACCCTAAGCAACACCGTCGCCGCAATGGAAAGCGTCTACGCCTCTCAGTTCAACGCGATCATGGCGAACACCGACCTGAACGCCGAGCAGCGCGACGCCCAGATCCAGTCTCTCAACAACACCCGGCTCCAGCGGGTGAACCTGACCGAGCAGATTTTCGGGGTGAAGCTGAAGCTGCCCCGCCGCAACAGGCCGAACAACCCGCCCGCGCAAGAGCCCAGCCGGCCCAACCGACCGAACAGGCCAAATCGGCCAAGCCGCCCGAACGCGCCCAGACCAACCGGGAACCGCCCGCCGGCGGAACAGGGCAATAGGAGGTAGATCATGGGCCTGTTCAGCGGACTCAAGAAGGTCTTCAAGAAGGTCACGAAGGTCGTCCTCAAGGTCGCGCCTCTGGCGCTCCTCGCCGGCGCCGTAATCTTCACCGGCGGGGCCGCGCTGGGCCTCGCTCCGTTCGCGGGAGGATGGGGAGCCGCCGCAGCGGGGTTCGCATCCAATCTCGGGCTGACGGGAACGCTGGGCTCCATCGCGACGGGCGCGATCACGCAGGCCGGCTATGGCGCGGCGATCGGAGCGGTGGGCGGACTCGTAACCGGGAGCGACCCGATCAAGGGCGCGCAGCTCGGCGCGCTGGCAGGAGGCGTCACCGGAGGGTTCACCGGGGCCATGGCGGCGCCTGGCGCGGCCGCGGGGTCGGGAGCCGTCGCTCCGACTGGCGCAGGAGGCGCAGCGACCCCCACGGGTTTCGGCGCCGCGATGCCGCAAACCACCGCGAGCGATCTTGTGCTTGGCGCCCAGCCGGGAGTCTCCGGAGCATCCGCCGCCGCGCCCTCAGTCACGGCCGCCGCGCCGACGCCGACAGGGTTCGGCTCCTTCCTCGACAAGGAGACGGTCGGACGGGCGATCGCCGGCCTCGGGCAAGGGTATCTCGAAGGCCAGGTCGCCAAGGACGAGCGCAAGGCGCAGTTCGACCTCCTCGACCGGCGGACGGATTCCTACGACCTCGCCGACGAGTCCTATCAGCGGGCACCGAACGACCGGACGGCCCGCCCGACCCCGACGCAGTTCTATGCCGAGCAGCGCGGGCGCTTCGCCGCGCGCTACTCCTTCAACCCGGAATCCGGGCGCATCGAGAGGGTGGCGTGATGGACAAGCCGATGCAGATTCCCGAAAATATGTCCGGGCTCCAGCCGTCCGAGAAGGCGATGGGGCCGCAGACGACGGCGGACCAGATGACATGGCTCTCCGGGGATGGGGAAGCCTCTCCCGAGGAGCAGGAAGTTTATGAAGCCCTTGTCGCAGGCGCGATTGAGGCGATGAGCGCGGAGGGCGTCGACGAGTCCATCGCGTCACAGATCGCGGAGGCGCAAGACCTTCCGGAAACCATGGGCTTCGTCTCCGGAACCCTTTTCGAGCGCGCCATGGCTGCGGCGGAGGACGCCGGGATGACTGTTCCCGACGAGGTGATCTTTCCCGCCGTGCTCGAAATCTACTCCAACGTCGTCGAGATGGCCGAGGACACCGGGAAAGCCCCGGATCAGGACGCGATCAATAACGGCTTCTATCACGCGCTCGACAAGGTGAGGCTCGCGATGCAGAAGATGGGCCGGATCACCCCGGAACAGGCCGCCGCCGAACTTGAGGAGCTGAAGGCGCTGGAGGCGTCAGGCGAGCTTGCCGGCATGGCGCCGCAGGGTGGCGGCCAGCTCGCCCAGCCCGCGCCCCAGCCGGCCCAGCAGACGGCGCAGAAGCCCCGGCAGGGCTTCGCGGCCATGGGAGCGGCGTGATGGCCTCCGGGTTCGCCTACGCGCTGGCCGGCGGCGTCAAGGGCTTTGGCGAAGGGCTTGTGGCGCAGGCTCAGGCCGAGCGCGAGGCCAGCCGCGAACGCATCCGCATGATGTTCCAGCGGGAGGAGCGCGTCGCCGGGCAGGAGTTCACGCTGGAGCGGGACGATGCCGGGCGCGAGTTCACCACATCGGAGCGCGAGGCGTCTCAGGGATTCCAGGCCGCCGAGAACGCCCGGACCCGCGCGGCCGCGGCATCTCGGGAGACCAAGGGCGACACCGACAAGGGCGAACTCATCACGATGGAAGACGGGACGCTTGGGGTTCGCCGCGGCGACAAGGTTACGCCGGTCACGGGGCCGGATGACAAGCCGGTCAAGGGTGCGGCGAAGGACACCTCGCACGCTTCTCGCGCCAGCGTGTTCAAGACCATGCTGGAGTCGATCAAGTCGTCGGATTCTGGCTTCGATATGTCCCCCGAGGAGCAGGCGGCGGAGGCCCAGCGTCTCACCGATCAGTTCTTCATGCCTTCCGGACGACAGGGCGGCGGAGCGGTCGCGCCCGTTCCGGGGCTCGTGCCGGACGCGCCGGCGGATGAAGGCGAAGTCGGCTCCGAATATCGCGGTCGCCCGGTGTTCCGCACCGAAGCCGAGGCGACGGATTTTGCGAAGAAGAACCCCGGTCAGACCTTCTACGGGATCGGCAAGGACGGGGAGCCGCGGCTTCTCCGCGCGCCCGACAAGGCGGCCCCCGCGTCGTCCGCTCCATCGCCGAAGTCGGGGCTGGAGCCCGAGCCGGCCCGCCCCCCCGAAACCGCCCCGTCCGGACCTCCACCGCGTTCCATCGCCGACGCCATGAGGCGATTCGACGCCACGGTTCCGCCGCCGGCTCCCGCGCCGCCGGGCGATCCGGTCGAGATTTCCGTCGAGGCCATGGGCGGCCCGCGGTTCTTCCTCGCCGGCGGCGGGGAAGTCCGACGGAAGGCCGCTCCGGCGCTTGAAGGGTTGGCCCGCGACCTCGGCATCAGTCCGGATGAGCTTGTCCGACGCATCCGGAGTATGATGTGAGCAACTGGCTCGAAAAGTTCCAGCCCGCCGAAGAGCCGGACTGGACGGCGAATTTCGAGTTCGCGCCGGAGATCGCCACGCCCGACGAGCGGGGATGGTGGCTGCGCAACGTCCTCGACCCCGCCGGCCGCGGCTATCAGCGGCTTGAGCAGGCGGCGAACGTGGCCGGGCTCCAGACGGGCTACTACACTCCCAAGGAAGCCGCCGAACGGCTCATCGCCAACGAGGCCGACCTTCAGGACTATCCGCTCGACGCGGCGGATCAGGACGGACTCCGCGCGATCACCGAGGCCCCAGACTTCTGGACGGCCGTGAAGGCGGTCATCGCCAACCCCGGAGCGGCGGCCAACGTCTTCATGGAAAGCCTGCCGATGATGGGGCCGACGATTGTCGGCGGCGCCGCGGGCAGCGTCGCGGGCGCGACCGCCGGGCCGGTGGGGGCTATGGCCGGCGCGGGCATCGGCTCCGGGGCTGGATCATTCATGGTCGAATACGGGTTGTCGTTCACCGACGCGCTTCGGGACAAGGGCGTCCCCGTGACGCGGGAGGCGCTGGCCGCGGCCTTCTCCGATCCTGCAATGGTGGCCGCGGCGCAGGAGTTCGCGCTGGAGAGGGGCGTCCCGATTGCGGCGTTCGATGCTCTGTCCTTCGGTGTCGCAGGGCGCATCTCCGGCCCGGTCAGCCGGGCGGTCGGCGGCGGGCGCCGTGGTGCTGCGGCCGGCGCCACGGCGGAGCTTTCGTCGCAGGCGGCCATGGGAAGCGGCGGCGAGGCGACGGCGCAGATCGCTTCGGAGGGCCGCATCACAAGCTCCGGCGATGTCATGCTGGAAGGAATGCTCGAACTTCCCGGCGCGGCCATCGAGATTCCGGCGGCCGTGCTTTCTCGTCCGGCGGCGCAGCCCGGCGCGCAGCCTGCTGCGACACCTCGGCCAGCGGTAAGGCAGGCGGCTCCCGCCGTTTTCACGCCGGTTGAGCCCGGCACGCTCGCGCCCAACCCGCAGGACACCGCCGCGTCCCCCGCCACCTCCGGCTCCTTCACCGCGCCCCCGGAAGCCTCCATCCTCCTCGCCGCCGGAGACGCGCCGGAGGACATCATGGCGATGAGCCCCTCGGAGCGCGCCGCGGCGGCTCAGGAGGCGCTCGATCTCGGCGTCACGCCCCTTTCCGAGGCGGAAACCACGTCCGCGATGCAGCCCGTCGTCGCCGCCTACGACGCGGAACGCCCGGACAGCCCCCGGATCACACCCGATGACCGCGCGAGCCCGATCCCCACGGCGCTGATCGACGACGGCAAGGCCGAGATCGACCGGCTGATCGGATCGCTCGATCCAAGGAACGCGCCCGTCGTCCCCGCCGCCCCGTTCCCCTTCGCCCCGGGAGGCGCTCCGCAGGCCCGGAGCCTCTTCGACAAGCGCCAGGCGGAATTGCAGGCCGAGCGGGACGCGCAGGTCAGTCAGGCCATCGCCAACCGCGCGCCGGGGACGTTCCCGCAGGCCCCGGCCCGCCCGCTGGAGCCGATGACGCCGGAGCGTCAGGCCGAGATGGCGCGCATGGCGGATGAGCGCGAGCGTCAGGCCCGTGCGGAGCGCGCGCAGGCCGCCGTCGCCAGCGCGCAGCCCGGCCGGTTCCCGAACCAGCCGGCGACGCCGCTGCGCCCGGCGACGGGCTTCGGGGCGGTCATGGCGCCGTCTCCCGAAGAGATAGAGGCCGCGCGCGCGGAGGTGAACACCGAGCCGACGCAGGGACAGGCCGCCGCGGGGAATTACAAGAAAGCCCACGTCAATGTTCAGGGCCTCGACATCTCCATCGAGAACCCGAAGGGCAGCGTGCGGACCAACAAGGATCCGAACGGGCCGAAGTGGTCCGTCGAGATGCCGGCGGATTACGGCTACATCCGCCGCACCGAGGGCGCGGACGGCGACAAGCTGGACGTCTACCTCGGCGAGATGCCCGACAGCGATCTCGTCGTGATCGTCAATCAGGTGGACCCGGAAACCGGGGCCTTCGACGCGCACAAGGTCATTCTCGGCACGGGTTCCGCAGCCTCCGCGCTCGGCCTCTACGAAAAAGCCTTCTCGGACGGCAGGGGCCGCCAGCGCATCGGCTCGCACACCGTCACCACCATGGCGGGCTTCAAGGCGTGGCTGAAGGAAGGCGATCTCTCCGGCCCGACGCAGCCGATCCAGACGCGGGAGCCTGCGACACCTGAAGCCGCTCCGGCCAAGCCGAAGACGAAGAAGCAGGAACTGGCCGCGCAGTTCGCTCCAGGCGAAGGCGTGAACGTGTTCTCCGGGAGCGGCCAGCAGTCCGGGACAATCGCTCGCATCGAGGACGACGGCGCCGTCATCGTGAACGTGACGCCGCGCCCCGGCGGCTACCGCGGCGAGATCAGGGTTCATCCCGAGGATGTCTCGAAGGCCCAACCAGACGAACCGGCCGCCGGCGGCGAGATCGTGATGGAGCCCGAGTTCTGGGAGGGCGTTCCGAAGAAGGATCGCCCCGGAGGCCGCCGCAACATCATCGTCGATGGTGGTAATGTTCAGGTGAACTACGGGGACTTCGGAACGTCCGTGTGGCTTATCCCGGACGGGGCGCAAGAACCAGTGGTGATCGCCGCCCCGCAGCGCGGGCGCACCGAGGCCGAGATCAAGGCGCTCATCGCGAGCGCAGGGCGGAAACCGCAAGAAGGTAACACCCCGGCCGAGTCCGGCGCCAAAACTGACGAAACTGACAAAACCCCCTCCTCTACCCCCCCTTCTGCGCGCCCGTCTCCGTTTCGCGGCGAGCCGTCCAGCCGCCGCGCGAAGGTCATCACGCCGGACGGGATCGAGGTCGATGTCGCCTATGAGGTTGTGGACGCGCGCGCGCTCTATCGGGCGCAGGACCGCGACCAGCCGCGCGACCGGACGAAGAAAGAGAGCGAGGAGCAGATCGCCGGCATCGCGCAGAAACTGGACCCGCTCCAGCTTCTCCCCGCGCGCCAAGCCGGATCCGGCGCCCCGATCGTCGGGCCGAATGGCGTCATCGAAAGCGGGAACGGGCGCACGACGGCGCTGATCCGCGTCGCAGAGAGCAATCCGGAAGCCTTCCAGCGGTATCTCGACGCCATGCGCGCCGAGGGCTTCGACGTTGACGGGCTTCCCGATGGCGCTGTCCCTATCGTCGTCGGCCGCCGCACGACCGAACTGGACGAGGGTGGGCGCCGGGCGTGGGTGAAGGGCGCCAACATGCCCGTCGTGGCGTCCATGAGCGCGACGGAGAAGGCGCAGGCCGACACGGACGCGCTGACGCCGGAGACGCTGAACCTCTATCGCCCCGAGGCTGGGTTCACCTCCGCCGCGAACGCCCCGTTCATCAACGCTTTCCTCTCGAAATTGCCTCAGACCGAGCGGAACGCCCTCACGACGGACGGGATCATCAACGCGGACGGCATCCGTCGCGTCCGCCAGGCGATCTTTGCCCGCGCCTACGGCGATCGGGACATCGTTGCGCGCGTCGCCGAGGGAAATTCCGATACCGCGCAGGCGATCCTCAACGTCCTCGTCGATTTCGCGCCCGAATGGGCCGCGTTCCGGGCCGAGGTGGAGGCCGGGACGATCCGCCCGGAGTTCGACATCACGTCGCACATCCTCGGCGCGCTGCGGCTCATCACCAAGGCCCGCGAGGACGCCAAATCGCAGGCCCGCCCGGTCTCGACCGTGCTCCGCGAGGCGGTCGCGCAGGATGACATCTTCGGCGGCTCGACCCCGGCGGAGACCGTCGCTGTGGTCAGGATGCTCCACGCCGACGAGGAATTGTCCCGCGCCATCGGAAAAGATCGCATCGCCGAGCGCCTTTCCTATATGCTGGAGGAGTTCCGTTCCGCCGGCTCTGCCGCTCCGGGGCTGTTCGGCAGCGAAACCAACGTCAGGCCCGAGGAGGCGATCCGTGCAGCGAACCGAAAAGGCCAAACCGAAGACCTCTTCGCCGGAGGTGGTGAGCCTGATCGCCCGCGCGATCCGCAAGGAGAGCCAGGACGCGAAGGATCCGGCGGGCGTCCGGATGGCGCAGCGAATGAGCCTGGCCGCGATGAAGGCCCGCGCGAAGGGCTAACCGGCCCGACCATCGAGCCCCGCTCCGAAAAATCCATCATCGTGCGCGGCGTCTCGGAAGCCGATGGCGCGCGCGTGTTCGCTGGCGTGAAGGGCGCGCTTTGGAACGTCGGCGAGGGCGGCTGGGTCTTCTCCAAGAAGCGCGAGGGCGAGGTTCGCGCGGCGCTTGATGCGCAGGAGCCCGGCCCCGATGTGGCTGGGCTTGAGGCGGCGATTGCGGGCGTCGGGGCGAAGCCGCCCGCCGCGCTCAGGGCCGACCTTAAAAAGCGGATCAGCGCCGGCGCGACATTGGAGGAGATGCGCGCGCACCCTGCCGTCGCGGAGGCCCTTCGGAGAAGCGCAGCGGTCCAGCCCACGCACGAGCGCGAAGGATACGGCACTGAGGCATGGTGGCGCGATCGGGAGTTCACCTTCCCGGACGGCGAGGTGATCGTCGGGGTGGAGAAAGCCAAGGAGAAAATAGCCGACGACTTCCTGACGCTTGCATGGCGCGAGATGGATCTGGAGCCTGAGCCGGTCCTCCGAAACCGTGAGGCTGTTATCCTCCTCGGCCCGCCCGCCGCCGGCAAGAGCACCATCGCCAACAAGATCGCGGTCTCAATGAAGGCCGCAATCATTGACAGCGACGAGATCAAAAAACTCCTCCCGGAATTTGGTGGCGGCGCGGCGGCGAATGCGGTTCACGAGGAAAGCGCAGACATCACCAAGGATGTCGAGGCCACGATGACGGCTGACGGCGCCAACATCGTCTACCCGAAGGTGGGCGATTCGGTCGGCAGTATCCAGAAACTGACCGAACGGCTGCGCGCGGCGGGGTATTCCGTCCGTCTCGTGAACATGAAGGTCAGCGCGGCGGTGGCGGAGCGCCGCATGTTCGGGCGGTTTGTGAGTTCTGGCCGCCTGATCCCCTTTGACTATATCGCCGCAGTCGGGGAGAAGCCGACAGAGACCTATGGAAAACTGAAGCAGAGCCCGCTATATGATGGGTATGGGGAGATCAACAATGAGCAACCCTTCGGGCAAGAGCCCACCATCACAGAAATCGCCGGCCGAGTTGGGACGCTACCTGGCGTCCGAGTATCACCGGATCGAGAACGACGAGAGGACGCCGGAGGAGAAGGGGCTACACCTCCCTCCGATGAGGGAGGAGGCCCGCGCGCGCCTTTGGGCCAAGAACGAGGCCCGCGGCCGGAAGTAACGCCCCCGCCGCGCGCGGATAACGTCTCACTCCTTTCCACGGAAGAACAGGACCGCCTTGCGGCCCTGCGCGATCAGTTCCGCCGCAAGCTACGCTCCGGCAACCAGCTAAACGCCGGGCTCGATCCGGAACTCGTCTCGATCGCCGCGGAGATGGCGGGCATCTACATCAAGGCCGGCGCCCGGAAGTTCCGCGATCTCGTGCGCGCGATGGTCGAAGACCTCGGGATGACCTTCGATCAGGTCCAGCCCTATGCGCGCAACGCCTACAATCAGGTCCGCGGCGACATGGATCTCGCCGGCGAGAGCGTCGACGGCATGGACAGCGACGCCGATGTAATCGCCCAGATCAAGGCCATGCGCGCCGGCTCCAAGCCTGACGATGCGCCCGCCCCGGCGGTGGACACCGCTGCGGAGGACTCGCGCCCCGTGCGCGCCGCCAAGGTGATCCGCGAACGGCTCTTGCCGCGGGACAGGTTCAGCAATCAGGATCTCATGCAGGCGCTTGAGGGCGTCTTCGGCGGCACGGTCGGCGAGGGCGCATTCAATGCGCAGGACGCCTACAACGCGCTTGAGCTCGCGCTGAACATGCGGATCGCCGAGAACCCTGGCAGCTTCACCCAGCCAGGCGGGGCATTCACGCCTGTCGCGACGGTGGATCAGGCCGTGGCGGCTGCGCAGTCTCTCACGAACATGCTCGACAGGGTTCCGACGCAGACGCGCCGCGACGGCGAGCAGATCGCGTTCCAGCAGTTCTCTACGCCGCCGGCCTACGCCTACGCGGTCAACTGGATCGCCGGCGTTCGCGAGGGCGATCGCGTGCTTGAGCCATCTGCGGGCAATGGTGGGATCGCCGTCTTCGCGCTCAACGCCGGCGCCGAGGTTCACGTCAACGAGATTTCGGAGCGGCGGCTCCCGTCTCTCCGCGCGCTGGGGTTCCAGCGCGTGACCGCGGAGAACGCCGAGCAGATCGCCAACGTCTTCGCCGGAGATCCGGAATACGACGTGATCGTGATGAACCCGCCGTTCTCTGCGTCGGGCACGCGCGGCGGATCGAATACCTCGGCGACCGGGGGCCGGCACATCGAGCAGGCTCTGGCGCGGCTTCGCCCTGGCGGGCGGCTTGTCGCCATCATGGGGCACACTTTCACCCCGTCGAACGGCAGGGTTCGTGACTTCTTCGACCGCGTGGGGCGGGAAAACAGCGTCAGGGCGCTCGTCACGGTTGATGGCGATAGCGTCTATCGCAAATATGGGACAGGCTACGACAGCGTTGTCTTGGTCATCGACAAGACGCCCCCGACCGGCGTCGAGATGATGACCGGCAAGGCGGAGAGCGTTCCGGCGCTGATCCGCATGATGGAGGGCGTCGCGAATGAAGTCCGAGGACCACGCGCAGATACAGGCGGATCGCCTGATGCGGCAGGCGGATCACAAGGCGGCAATGCAGGTGGCGGCCGTCCTGATGGAAACGAACGATCTCCCGAGCGCGAGCCCGCTCCTGAACCTGATCCACTTCGCGGCCCAGGACGGGATGACGCCGGGGCAGGAGGGCGAGGCGGTGGCTCTCAGCGCCCATCTGGACGGCCTGGAGCGTCGGGAGGGGGTCGAGGCGGCGGTTCGCGATCTGGCTCGTCGGGCCGGTCTCGTTCCTCTTCGTCTCCTAAAGGGGGAAAGCCCCGCGACAATAGCGTCAGCGGTGACGGGCCACGTTCTCCAGCGGATTTCGGAGAAGTCCAACAGCTAGTCGTCGTCGACGCAGAGACGGGGACGCCGCTCGAGACGGACACCGGAACATTCGCAAGCTATCGACCGTCCCGCGTGACCGTGGAGGGGGCGCCGAAGCATCCGGCGAAACTGGTCGAGGCGAGCGCGATGGCTTCCGTCCGCAGCCCACGCCCCGCGTATCGCCCGCAGCTGCCGAAAGCCATGCTCGATGCGGGGCACATTTCCGAGCCTTCGCTGGAGCAGGTCGTCTATGCAGGCGAAGCTCATTCGCAAATGCTACCGGATCAAGACAAGACCGGGCGCAAGGTCCGGCGAGGATATTTCATCGGCGACGGGACCGGCGTCGGAAAGACGCGGCAGATCGCCGGGATCATCATGGACAACTGGACGCGCGGGCGCCGCAAGGCCGTTCTCCTCTCGAAGGACAAGAGCCTCCAGAAGGATGCGCGCGCGGAGTTCGACGCGATCGGTATGGGCGCGATCCCCATCGCAGACCTTGGAAAGGTGGCGAAGCCGAACGAGAAGATCGAGGCCGGTGATGGCGTGATGTTCACCACATACTCGACAATCGGGCGGGCGACGGCGCCGGGCGAGAAGTCTCGCGTCCAGCAGATCGTGGAATGGCTGGGCGCAGACTTCGACGGGCTGATCGTCTTCGACGAAGCGCACAGCATGGCGAATGCCCTGCCGATCAAGAAGAAGCGCGGGTTTACCCAGCCGTCGCTTCAGGCGCTCCAAGGGCTAGAGTTGCAGAGGAGGCTGCCGAACGCGCGCATCGTCTACGCATCCGCGACCGGCGCGACCGAAGTGACCAATCTCGCCTATGCCGAGCGGCTCGGATTGTGGGGCGAGGGCACCGAGTTCGACAACGTGCAGGATTTCGTCACGCAGATCGAAAGCGGCGGCCTGGCGGCGATGGAAGTCGTGGCGCGGGACATGAAGCAGATGGGGCTCTACCTCGCGCGAACGATCAGCTTCGAAGGGGTGGAGTATGATCGCGTCACGCAGGAACTGACGCCCGATCAGCGCGATATGTATGACATCGCGGCGAAAGCCTGGCAGGGCGTGCTCAGGAATATCAACGAGGTCATCGGCGTCGGCGACAGCAAGGACAGCGCGCCGGGCAAGGGCGACAAGAGCCTGAAGGCCGCGGCATTGGCTCAATTCTGGGGAACGCATCAGCGGTTTTTCAATCAGGTTCTGACCGCGATGCAGGTGCCGGCGATGTTTCAGCAGATGGACGCAGACCTCGCCGATGGGCTCGCTCCCGTCATTCAGATGATCTCGACGAACGAAGCGGCCACGACGCGCGCGATCAGCGGCCTCACCGATGAGGATACGGTCGAGGACATCGACATCACGCCGACCCAGATGCTCATGGACTACGTTCAGACGAGTTTCCCGATCTACGAATACGAGATCGTCACGGACGACCAAGGAAAGAAGAGCACGCAGGTCGCGAAAGATAGCAAGGGCAACCCGATCATCGGTCAGGCCGCGGTTGCGAAAAGGGACTCGCTGCTTGCCGAGCTTTCAACGATCCGCCTGCCGGGCAACCCGCTCGACATGATTATTGAAAGGTATGGGGTCGACCGGGTGGCCGAGGTGACGGGCCGGAGTTCCCGCATTGTCACCAGGAACAAGAAGCGCGTCGTCGAGAAGTGGTCCAAGGTCAAGGGCAAAGCAGACGCCAATGCGTTCCAAGACGGCAAGCGCGATGTGCTGGTCTTCAGCCAGGCCGGCGGCACCGGGGCCAGCTATCACGCTGACCGTCGCGCGAAAAACCAGAAGCGGCGAGCGCATTACGTCCTTCAGGCCGGCTGGCGTGCCGACGTCGCCATGCAGGGTCTTGGCCGCTCGCACCGCTCCAATCAGGTGACGCCGCCGATCTATCGCCTTGTGAGTACGGATAGCGCCGGCTCCCGCCGCTTCGTGGCGACCATCGCCCGACGCCTCGATCAGCTTGGCGCGCTCACCAAAGGCCAACAGGACGCCGGCGGCGGCGGCATGTTCTCCGCCGCCGACAATCTAGAAACGACCTATGGAGAGGGGAGCGTCTACGGGCTCTTCCTTGATGCCTACTACGGTCGGGTCGAGGGGCTTGATTTCGGCGCACTCTCCGAGGAGATGGGGCTCAACCTCATCAGCGAGTCCACCGGCGGTCTTGACCGAACCAAGATCCCCTCGGTCCCGCAGTTCCTTAACCGCGTTCTGTCTCTGACGCTGGACCGGCAGGAGCAAGTGTTCGGGGAGTTCATGCGCCGCATGGAGTCCAGCGTCGCCTATGCGGTGAGCCGCGGCACCTACAACACGGGCGTCGTGCGGATCGAGCATCAGGGGGCCAAGGAGATCGCGCGTCAGACCGTCTACGAGGCGGGCGAGATCAAGACGGAATACGTCCGCTTCGAGACACAGCACACCCAGCAACGGCTGGCGTTCGAAGATCTGCCGGCGAGCGGAAGTTTCCGCGTCTCGCGCGAGACGGGGCGAATTTACCACTTCGCGCCCACGTCCTCGATCACGCTGGACGATGGGTCCGTCGAGGCGGGCTATATCCGCCGAGGCGTTGACAGCGGCGCCTATGGTGGTGAGCGCCTTCCGCAATCCCGGCGCGATCAAAGCTATGGCCAGATGCCGCGCGACGGCGACAAGTCGGCCGCCGAAGTGGCCGCGGAGATTTGGGAGGCGGAGCTCGCCGAGCTTCCTGACACCTACTCGACGACGACGCACATGATTACCGGATCCCTGCTTCCGGTATGGTCCAAGCTCCCGCGAGTGGATCCCATCATCAAGAAGATCGAACTTGATGACGGGACGTCCGTCATGGGCAGGGTGATCCGTGGCTCATGGCTGAATGACACGCTGAAGAACCTGGGCGTTGGCGTCGAAGCGATCCGAATGACGCCTGAAGAGATGCAGCAGGCGGTCATGGGCGGGACGCGGATCAACCTGAACAGCGGGCACAGCATCGTCCGCAGGCGCGTGGGCGGCGAGCAGCGGATGGAAGTCTACTCCCCTCCGGATCGCGCATTTGGAGACAAGCGCGTCGGCGGCCCGTTTCAGAGCATGGGCATGTTGATGGAGGTCGTGAACGGCCAGATGCGGGCCTTCATCCCCTCGGGCGAGCGCGGTGGCCCCGTTCTCAATCGGTTCATGCAGGGGAAAGAGATCACAGGGCTGTCGCGCGGGATCGTTCGCGAGCGCCGCGAGGCATCCACTTCCACCCCTGCAACCGATGCACAAATCGCCGACCTCCAGTCCCGCCTCGACGCCATCCTCCCCGGCGTGCGCGTCGAGCGCGAGGGCCGCCCTGACCGGGCCGGCGCGTTCGTCATGGACAGCGACGGCGCCCGCGTCCTGATCGGGGCGGCGGACGGCAACGCCACCCTCGACCACGAGGCCATCCACGCGCTCTACAATCTCGGGCTCTTTACCGATGCGGAATGGGAGGTGCTCTCCCGCCGGGCGCGGCAGTCGTGGATCAAGCGGCACAACGTCAAGGAGCGGTATCCGACGACCGACCCGCGGCTGATCGAGCAGCTTGGCGCGTTCGAGGAGAACCCGGCGGCGTGGGAGGCTCTCTGGATCGAGGAGGCCATCGCCGAAGAGTTCGCCACCCAGCGGGCCAAGGAGGACGCCCGCGAGCCCCTGAGCGCCCGGAAGGCCCTGCGGAAGATCGCGCAGTTCATGGAAGCGCTGGGGAGATGGATGACCGGGCAGGGCTTCCAGAGCGCGGCGGATGTGTTCGGGCGGGCGGCGAGCGGGGAGGTCGGGCGGCGCGGCATGGGCGCGGCCGGAAATGCGAGCCGCGAGCGCCGCGCCCCTACCTCCTCCGGAGCCTTCGAGACCTTCGAATCCCGCTCCGCGCGCCAGGTCGCCGAACTCTTCAAGCCCCGGAATTGGGGCGCCCTCGCCGACGCGGAGACGTGGCGCGACACCTACTATGTCGTCCGGCGGAACTTCTCCGACAAGATGAGCCCGCTCCGGAGGCAGCAGGAGGCCATCCAGAAGGCCGGGGGCACAGTCGGGCTGGCGCAGGACGCCTACATGGCGGAGAGCCTCTACTACGGCCGCGCTGGCGAGCGTCTGAGGGAGTTCTACGAGGGCGACGTCCGCGGGATCACGCAGACCCTCCGGGACGCGAAGATCACGCCGCAGGAGATGGACGACTTCCTGATCGCCCGGCACGTCGAGGAGCGCAACGCAAAGATCGCGACGCTCTACGAGGACGAAGATCCGAACCATGACTTTGTGAAGGCGACGACGGACCCGACGATCAAGGGCGGCTCCGGCTTCTCCCAGGAATGGGTGGACGGCGTTATGAGGAGGGTGGCGGCCGACCCGCGCGCGGCGAAGTTCCGGGAGGTGGCGAGGAAGGCCGACACGATCAACCGCCAGCGGCTCGCACAAGAGGTGGCCGCGGGGCTGATCTCGCAGGAGCAGGCCGACGCTTACCTCGCGACCTACAAGCACTACACTCCCCTTCGGGGATTGGAGGCAGACGAGGACGCCGGCGGTATGGGCATCGGCCGGGGCTTCGACACACGGGGGCAGGACAAGCGCGCTGCGGGCCGCACGACGCGCGCGGACTCCCCTCTCGGGACGCTCCTCGCGATGCGGGCGAACTCCATCATCAAGTCCGAGAAGAACCGCGTCGGGAAGGCGTTCCTCCGGCTGGCGCAGGCGAACCCGAACCCGGCGGCGTGGAGCATCGACAAGCCGGAGACCACGACCCGGATCAAGTCGAAGCTGGTCACGGAGGTCGACCCGGCGACCGGTCTCCCCGTCATGGTCCGGAAGGATGTCGCGCGCCGAGAGAAGGTCGCCGCGTCGCGGATGGACGATCACGTCCTCATCGTGAAGGTCGGCGGCGAGGAAGTGCTGATACGCATCGAGAACCGCGATCTCGCGTCCGCGATGAAGAACCTGAACCCGGACAACGGTTTCGTGCTGACGCGGGCGCTCGGCGCCGTGACCCGGCTGATGTCGATGCTCAACACCACATTGAACATCGAATGGTTCGTGACGAACATCGCCCGCGACCTTCAGACGGCGGGCATCCAGATCAGTGACGAGGGAAAGAGGGGCCTCGGCCGGGCCATGTTCAAGAACTGGCCGAAGGCCATGCTCGGCGCGGCGCAGCACCTTTCCGGAACGGGCAACAGCCCGTGGCGGGCCATTGCCGCGGACTTCGCGGAACAGGGCGGGAAGGTCGACTACATCGAGACCCGCGACGTCCAGGGCTTCAAGAGCCTGATCGAGGGCGAGATCAGCGAGTCGAAGCTGCGGCGGATGGCTCTCGCCGGGCCAAAGGCGGCGATGGACTTCATTCAGGTCTTCACCGGGGCGGGGGAGAACGCGATCCGCATCGCGGCCTACAAGGCGGCGATCGACGCCGGCATTCCGAAGGCGAAGGCGGCGAGCATCGCCCGCGAACTCACGGTCAACTTCAACCGCAAGGGCGAATTAGGCCCTGCAATCAACGCCCTGTATATGTTTTTCAATGCCGCGGTGCAGGGCAACGCGCGGCTCCTGAAGTCCGCGATGACATCCGGCTTCACACAGAAGGCGCTCGGCGGGCTCGTCCTCATGGGCGCGCTCGAAGCGATGATGGGGCTCGACGACGAGGACGAATACGAGAAGCTGGACGCCTATGTCCGGGAGCGAAATCTTGTCCTCCCGCTTTCCCTCATTGGAGGGGAGCCTGGCACGTTCGGGAAAATCCCGCTGCCCTATGGATTCAACGTCTTCAAGGTCATCGGGACGGAGATCGGCCGCGTTCTCATGCACGGGACCGACCCGATGGAGGCGGCGGCCAATGTCGGCGGAGCCGCGATCAACAGCTTCAACCCCATTGGCGGGCAAGACATCATCGCGGTCCTCACGCCGACCGTGATCGACCCGCTCATGGACATCTACCGAAACCAGAATTTCTTCGGCTCCACGATCCGGCCGGACTATCCGAACGATCCCCGTCCGGATTCCGAGAAGTTCTATCCTAACGTCTCCGGGACTTCTCGGACGATCACCAAATGGCTCAACGAGAAAAGCGGCGGGAACCAGTTCCGTGAGGGGGCGATCTCCGTCTCCCCGGAGAACGTCGACCATCTCGTTTCCTCCTATCTCGGCGGCTTCGGCCGGCTGGCGCAGAACCTCGAAAAGACCGCGGCAGGCTTCCTCAAGGGTGATCCTCTCGATGCGGAGAAGACCCCGTTCATCCGGCAAATCTACGCGGAGACCGTGGGGGAGATGCCGACCTGGCGGGCCTATGATTCGATCACGGACGAAGTGAGCGCGCTCGCGAACGAGATCAAGGGCTTCACCAAGGCCGGCGACATGCAGGCGGTGCGCGAGGCTCGGGCGCGCGACCCGCTCCTGACCTCGATGCTGGAGCCCGTGAAGGTCTACGAGAAGCAGCTCCGCGCGCTCCGCGACGAAGAGAAGAAGATCCAGGCGTCCGGGATGCCCGATGACGCCAAGGAGGACCGGATCGAAGCGATCCGCCTCCGGCAATACGAAACCCAGAGGCGACTCCTCGCCATCTGGGACCGCAAGCGCAACCCGCGCGACTGACCTCTCCGCACTCAGTCTGACAAACCCGCCTCGGCGGGGCGCCTCTCGTTTAGGGGGACTCTCCATGCATCTCAGTCTTGCGCTGCCTCCTCGCGTTTTATCCCGTAAGGGAGACGTGGCGGTGTCTTCGATCCTCCTCGGCGAGCTTGACCTCACGTCGTTCGCGCCGCTGGCGATCAGTGCTCCAAATGGGGCCTACCACGGGCAGTTCTCCGTGTCCGGCGGGCAGCTCACGCGCACGACGGCGCCCCTGACGCCGGGGGCATATGTGGTTGGCGAGACGAATGTGCTCGTATTGGCGAACACCGCGATCTGCGCCAGCGCGTCGGAAGTCGTCGCGGTGGAGCCATGGACGCTATCGACGGCATTGCGACCGGACGCGGAGGTGAGGCTGCGTCCGGGGGTGTATCTCA
>Ga0210044_10001826_pt1 | contig 32314 bp, 48 predicted proteins | sample CryGey13umfilter_2_FD_183959 | JGI IMG/M metagenome (GOLD analysis project Ga0210044, IMG submission 183959) | Groundwater microbial communities from aquifer in Utah, USA - Crystal Geyser 4/9/14 3 um filter (SPAdes) (version 2) | ecosystem: Environmental > Aquatic > Deep subsurface >...
CTTTCTCCGATTCTCAACCAAGAAAAAATGCAAGAAGTGTTAAAGGGTTTTTCTTCTGTCTTTGAAGAGACCTACTTAAATATTATGTATAAAAAACTTGGATTTGAGTCTAAGAAAGAGGGTGATATAAAACTTGTTCAATGGCTTTTAACCGCTCTAGGAAGCAGCAAAGTGGATTATACAAATTTTTTTAGAATTCTTTGCCATTACGATGCAAACAGAGAGGAACTTTTAGCATTAGCAAATTTAAAAACTCCTTTACAAGAGTGGCTCGAAGCTTATGATGAGAGATTAAAAGAGGAAAAACCAGCACCAAACAAATTCATAAATATCAAGCTAAGTTGCTCTTCATGAACAAAGAAAGCTTTAAAACAATCGAAACCTTAGCAGGTGAGAATGAAAAACTTGTAGAAGTCGAGCTTATGTTAACTGCAGAGGAGTTGAAAACTTTTGCGGCTTACTGCATCAAAAAGGATATAAAGTTTAATGACTGGATTCGTGAATTGGCTTGTGATAGTCTAAACGCTCTCAACAAAGAATAAGTATCTTTTGATTATAGCTCTTTTTTTAGAGCAATTGATTTTGTTCTCAAAATACCTTAATAGCTTGAGTTAATATAAGATAAACATCATTTTAGATAAAATACAAAACTTTTAAATGTAATAATTATTGGAGATATTAATGGACGCTGCCAAATATATTTGGATGAATGGAAAATTTGTAAATTGGGATGATGCTAAAGTGCATGTGCTTTCACACACTTTGCATTATGGAAATGGTGTAATAGAAGGAACTAAAGCGTATAAAACGGCAAAAGGTTATGCTATTTTTCGTCTGAATGACCACACGAAAAGATTGAAAGAGTCTGCAAAAATGACTCTGATAGATATTCCTTACAGTATAGAAGAGATGAATCAGGCTCAGATAGAGTTGGTAAGAAAGAACGAATTTACAGGTGATAATGTCTATATTCGTCCTTTTGCATTTTTAGGGTACGGGATTATGGGTCTTTTTCATAAAGGTGCTCCGGTAGAGACAATTATGTCTGCTTGGGAATGGGGTGCTTACCTTGGTGAAGAGGGTATGAAAAGCGGAATAAAGCTTAAAATTGCCTCCATGACTAGACCTGCAAACACTTCAAATATGGGTAAAGCAAAAGCAGCGGCAAACTATTTAAACTCTCAAATGGCAAAATATGAAGCGGTTGACTGCGGTTATGATGAGGCACTTTTGCTTGATGACCAAGGGTACGTAGCAGAAGCTAGTGGAGCAAGTTTTTTTATGGTTGTAGAGGGCAAACTCGTAACTCCACCGACAGACAATACCTTAGTCTCTATTACACAAAAAACAGTTATAGAAATTGCTCAGGACATGGGCATAGAAGTTGAACGTCGCCGAATTACAAGAGAAGAGATTTATATAGCAGATGAAGCATTTCTTACAGGAACAGCAGCTGAAATAACTCCTGTTCGTATTGTTGATGCAAGAGAGATAGGCTCTGGTTCACGTGGGCCAATTACAGAGCAACTTCAAAGCACATACTTTGATATAGTGTTTGGCCGTAATGCAAAGTATGAGCATTATTTAACTTACATAGACTAAACAATGAGGGCAAAGTGCTCTCTGCCGAGGGGAGCCTAGTGCTAACGTAGGTGAGGGAATTACTCCCATTACTGTTATAAATGGATAGGGAAAGGTTCCCTTAAATTTATAAAATAAATTAAAGGAAGATTAATGGCGTCAGATATGAATGATTATTTTAATAAGAAAAAAAGTGAAGATAGTAATTTTGGGAAAAAATCTTCCGGAGGTTCTGGCGGCGGCAATGGTCCTCAGATGCCAAAAATTGATTTTAATTTTGGTGGCGGTAAAGCAGGTATAGTCTATTTTCTTGCAGCAATCATACTTTTATTAGTTTTAGCAAAGCCTTTTACAATCATCGAAGAGGGTGAACGTGGTATTTTAAGCACAAATGGTAAATATCAAGATCAAACACTTCTTCCAGGACTTCACTTTATAATTCCGGTTATTCAAAAAGTATACACGGTAGACACGAAAGTTCGTATAATTAACTATGCTTCAAAAATAGAGGCTAGTGGGGGAGATGCTGCCGGTATCAACATTAAGCCTGCCATTACGGTTCTTGATAAACGTGGTCTTCCTGTTTCTATTGAGCTTACAGTGCAGTATAGACTTGACTCGAAGTTTGCAGCGCAAACTATCTCTAACTGGGGATTTAGCTGGGAAGACAAAATTATAAATCCTGTTGTAAGGGATGTTGTTCGTAATGTTGTCGGTAAATTTGATGCAGAGTCACTCCCCCAACTTAGAAATCAGATAGCTCAGGAGATAGATAAGGGCGTAAGAGATAGTGTAACAAGTCTTAAAAATTCACCCGCAGATCTTCAGTCGGTTCAACTTCGTGAAATTGGTCTTCCTCAAAAAGTAAGAGAACAAATCGAGCGTGTTCAAGTTGCAAAACAAGAAGTCCAAAAAGCAGAACAAGATGTGCAACGTGCAAAGCAAGAAGCACTAAAACGTGCTGCTGAAGCAGAGGGTATGGCGCAAAAAGCAAGAATTGAAGCGCAGGGTATTGCAGATGCGGTAACAATCAAGGCAGATGCAAAATCAAAAGCAAATATTCTCATCTCAAAATCATTAACAAGACAACTTCTTGAGTTGGAGCAGATGAGAGTTCAAGGCATGTTTAACGATGCTCTTCGTGAAAACAAAGATGCTAAAATCTTCTTAACGCCTGGCGGTTCAACCCCAAATATCTGGGTAGATATGAAAAATGCTCAGCAGAGAACTACAGCTCAATAAGTAGGAACATGCAAAAAATAATAAATACAATAGACTGGCAAAAGATTGAACTTTTGCCGGTAATAGTTCAAGACAATTCTACTAACGAAGTTCTAATGATGGCTTATATGAATAAACAAGCATTAGAACTTTCCCTTACTACAAAAATAGCACACTATTTCTCTCGCTCGAAACAACGTATATGGAAAAAAGGTGAAAGTAGCGGACACATTCAAACCATTCACTCTTTTAATATAGACTGCGATAATGACACTCTTCTCATTAAAGTGACTCAAAAAGGTGTTGCTTGCCACACTGGCAGACGTTCTTGTTTCTTTACAGAGCTTGAGAGTGGGAAAGTGACCTCTGAGGTAGAGGTGAAGTCTGAAGCTATGTATGGCGTAATAGATACACTCTATCATACCATTCAGGAGCGTAAACTAGCCGACCCAGAATCTTCTTGGACGGCAAAGCTTTTTGCTAAAGGAGACAACACAATACTAAAAAAAGTTGTCGAAGAAGCAGGTGAATTTAGTTTTGCATATAAAGACAATGATGAAGCAGAAATGGTTTATGAGTGCGCTGATTTAACCTACCATGTGCTTGTAGCACTTGCGGCTAAAAATATATCTCCCGATAGAATCAAACAAGAACTAGCTCGCAGATTTAATATGAGTGGCATTGCTGAAAAAAACGCTCGAGCTGACTAATGAGCACCTTCATAGAAGAACTAATTAGTTACGACTATATTCTTTTTGGCGGAGTTTTTATACTTTTTATACTTCTGATAATATTGGGAATATTGAAGCGAAAAAAATTTGGTTTATCTATATTTTTGATTTTTTTATCATTTTTAATACTAATTTTGGTTCCTACTCTAGGTTATGTAAAAATGCATGAGTATTTATTTAAAAATAGTACGCAGTTAACCAGCCAAAAAAGATTAACTTTCACTCAAGCAGTTATTGTAAATGGAACTTTACTTAATGAGTCTAAATTCAATTTTCAAACTTGTAAAATAACTGCATCTGCCACTAAGGTTACCGGCAACCCTCTAAAAGATTATATACTTGGGTTTAATCCATTTAAAAATATGTCGATTATAGAAGAGAATATCGCAGTAGGTGAGTTAAGAGAATTTAAGATTATTATTGAACCTTTTACATATTCAAAAGATTATAATATTTCAGTGGGGGCTAGCTGTAGATGATAACACTTTTTAATATATGGCACTTTGTAGTTTTTGCTTTTATAGGAATATTATTTATAATCGGGGTAGTTGCTACGTTAAAACAGCCTGATAAAAAGCTGCAGCTATCTTTACTTATCTCTATTTCACTTGTAGCAGCACTTGTGCTAGGCTTCTCTATTATTGCTGTAGATAAATACACTAAGGTAGTCAACGTTTATCAAGTTGAAAATAAGAGACTTCTAAGCATAGAGAAAATCATTTATACCGGTATTGTTAAAAATGAAGGTAATTATGAAATAGGTAAGGTTACTCTTGAAGTTAAACTTGTAAATAAAGGGCATGTGACTGGAAACGTTAAAGCGGGTTCATTCTTTAAAGCTAGTGGTTTCTTTGATTTTTTCTTTGGAGAAAGTGATAGAAGTGCTTCTTACAGACCTCAAACTATAGTTAAAGAGTTTGTAGTGGCTCAAAACTTAAAACCTGGGGAGGCTAAGGCTTTTAGAGTTTATTTTGATTATCCGCCGTACTTTAGAAGTGTTGCTAACTTTACAAAAGTTACGGGACATTAAATACCTAATATTTTAATCCTATAGGCTTAAAGGCTTTATTTATATTTTTAATTTGAATGTTCTTGTCTTTGCACCACTGGGGTCCCAGTAAAGAGCTGTCGTTTATTCCGGCAGTTACTCTTTGAACACTTACATCTTTTGGCTTCATTTGGATTGATTGTACTAATACATCAAGATAATCTTCTTCGCTTATAGGTGTGAAAATTCCTTTAATAAAGTCGTTGGCTAAGGCAGTTCTTTTGACAACATAGAGTGGATGATACTTTACAGAATCAATCCCCCACTCATAGGCTTGTTTAGATGTCTCAAGCATCATCTCTTTGGTCTCATCGGGTAAACCAAAAATAAGATGTCCACAAACATTTAAACCTTTTGCTTTAGACTTAAGTATCCACTTCTTTACATTAGCACTATCATGGCCTCGATTTATTCTCTCTAATGTCTCATCATAGACTGATTGTATTCCAAACTCTATCCAAATCTCTTTATCTTTACTTAATTCACTTAAATATTCGAGGGCTTCTTCAGTAATGCTATCTGATCGAGTTCCAATACTAAGCCCCACTACATTCTTAAACGAAAGTGCTTTAGTATAAAGAGCTTTTAGAGTTTCAAGGGGGGCATAAGTATTTGTGAATGATTGAAAATATACAAGAAATTTTTCTGCACCGTATTCGTTTGTTTGTCTCTTACTAAGTGCATTAAATTGAAATTCTAATTGTTGGAGTTGTCTATCTAAAAATGGGTTTTCAAGGGAATTCATATTTAAATGAAAACCTTTTAGTTCTTGTACCTCACCGTTACTGGCGCTAAAAGAGTCATTTTCACAAAAAGTACAGCCACCTTTTGCAACCGTTCCATCAATATTTGGGCATGTGAAACCAGATATGTTTATACCTACTTTGTAAACCTTACAACCAAATTTATTTGTTAAATAACTGCCATAAGTATAAATCTGTTCCAATATCTGTTCCAAAAATTAGACTATGTACTGACCGGTAAAACAAGCGGTACAGTAGTTGTCTTCTGTGGCATTAACACTTCTCAGGAGTGCAGCTGAGTCAAGGTAAGCTAAGGAGTCAGCTTCTATGAATTCACAAATTTCATCTACTGTCATATTCGCAGCAATTAATTTGTCTTTGTTTGGTGTATCAACTCCATAAAAACAAGGGTCCGTTGTCGGAGGACTAGATATTCTCATGTGAACTTCTTTTGCCCCTGCCTCTTTTAACATTTTTACAATTCTTCTTGAAGTTGTACCGCGAACAATAGAATCGTCAATAACAATAACGATTTTGTCTTTAATTGTGTCGGTCATAGGAGATAATTTCATTTTTACTTTAAGGTCTCTCATCTCTTGTGTAGGCTCAATAAATGTTCTCCCAATATAATGATTTCTCATAATTCCCATCTCGTAGGGGATACCGCTAGCTTGTGAATAACCAATAGCTGCAGGAACTCCACCATCTGGAACCGGTATCACCATATCTGCTTTGATAGGGGCTATTTTAGCCAGTTCGATTCCCATATTTTTTCTCATTCTATAAACACTTTGGCCAAAGACTTTTGAATCAGGTCTCGAGAAATAAACATATTCAAAGATACATCTTTTTGGTGTTGGTTCGAAAACTTTAATCGAAGTTGGTGTTTTGTCTTGTTCAAAAATAAGCAGTTCACCAGGTTCCACATCACGAATAAATTCTGCGCCAATTAAGTCAAAGGCACATGTTTCGCTCGCCACGACGTAGCCACCATTTGCAATTCTACCTAAACTGAGTGGACGAAAACCAAAACGATCTCGCATTGCAAACATTTTACTTCTACTTAAAAAGACTAATGAAAATGCACCCTCAATCCTTTTAGAAGCATCTATGATTCTATCTACAAGAGTTTCTTTTTCACTCTTTGCAATAAGGTGAATAAGGTTTTCCGTATCCATAAAGGTTTGAAAAATTGCACCTTTTTTAATAAGAGCATTTCGTACTTCTTCAGCATTTGTAAAGTTTCCGTTATGAACAATAGCAATTTCACCTAAATCATACCTCGCAAAGACAGGTTGCGCATCTAAAATAGAATCATCGCCGGCAGTAGAGTAGCGTGTATGACCTATAGCACTTGTTCCGCTGAGTGTGGCGAGTTTTTCTTCATTAAAAACTCGCATAACTAAACCACGGTCCTTGATAATTTTGAGTTTTTTACCATCTGAAGAGCTTATACCAGCAGCTTCCTGCCCACGATGCTGAAGTGCATGAAGAGAAAAGTAAGCTAGTTTAGAAGCCTCTTTGTGACCAAAAATACCTACAACCGCACACTTTTCATTTACGTTTTCTAACAAAATAACTTCCTTATGAATACATCATATTTTAATAAGCGAATTATACTGAAACGAAGGTAAAATAGCGTTTACTTTACATTAAAACGATAAAAAAAGCATATTTCAAAGACAATTTGAAGTTTTTATATAAAGGGCACCCCTAAATGTTATAACTCTAAACAGTTTGATATTGAATATAAACCAGCTTCTTTTTGAGATAGCCACTGAGCGGCTCTAATGGCACCTTTAGAAAATGTATTTCTGGAAGTTGCCGTATGATTAAGTTCTAAAAACTCTCCATCATTGTAAAAACCAACGGTATGGCGACCAACGATGTCTCCGCCGCGCAGAGCCATAACAGCGATTTCATCTTTAGTACGTGCTCCAACATTGCCATCTCTTCCGCTTACTCGAACCTTGTCTATGTCAAGATTTCTAGCGCTTGCTGCAGACTCACTCAAAGTTAGTGCAGTGCCGCTTGGTGAATCTTTTTTGTGCTTATGATGCATCTCTACAATTTCTATATCAAAGTCTTTGAGTAGAGCTGATGCTTGGTAAACAAGCTTATTTAAAAGGGCAATACCAAGAGACATATTTGTTGCATACAAAATAGGCATGAGCTCACTTGCCTGTTTTAAAAGATTGAGTTGATGAGGAGTAAGTCCCGTCGTCCCTATTACCAGAGGTTTTGGTGTTTTAATCGCCTCTTCTAAAAGAGTTTCACAAGCCTCAGGAAGTGAAAAATCTATAATAACATCAGACGCATTCAAAAATGACTTCATATCTGACGTAACTAAAATAGACGGATCTATAGAAAAATCTAAACTATTACGTACATAGACACAACTTACACTTATATCCGCAGTCGCTTTTAAATCTTCGAGTAAAAGTTTACCAACTCTGCCACTTGCACCAAAAACACCAACTTTTATCATTATATTATTCACCTTCTATATATTTTGCTAGACCAATTAATGGTTGAGCAGTTCATCTACGTATGCAATTGCTTGAAGGGCTGCTACTGCACCGTCTCCGGCTGCACTTACTACTTGTTTTGGAGCAGCTATTCTCATATCTCCGGTTGCAAAAAGACCGGCTACAGAAGTTTTCATGCTAATGTCAACTATAACCTGACCTTGATCGTTCATATCGCATAAAAAGCTGCCGTCTTCTTGAACCAGAGTTTGGTTGTTTACATCATTTCCAACAAATGTAAATACACCGGGAACCTTAATATCACGAATCTCTCCCTCTCTGTTTTTCACTTTTAATCCGGTTACACCCATCTTATCGCCATAAACTTCTTCAGGGAATGAGTTTAAAACCAACTCTATATTTTCAGTTTTTTTCACTCTTGCAATAGTATTTGGAGATGAACGAAAAGTGTCACGTCTGTGAACTAAGTAAACTTTTTTACAAATTTTAGCTAAATAGAGCGCTTCTTCTAGGGCTGTGTCTCCGCCACCTATAACTGCAACTTCTTTTGCTTTATAGAAAAAACCGTCACAAGTTGCACATGTACTGACACCTTTGCCAAACAGCTCATCTTCACCTTTGAATCCAGCACGACGAGGAGATGAACCTGTTCCAATAATGACGCTATGAGCATCTGTTGTAGTCCCATCTTCTTTATGTATAGTAAATAATTTGTCAGTTTTTGTAACACGGGTTACATTCACCATCTCATGTTTAAGACCAAACTTTTGACACTGCTGAGGCCACGTACTCATCATTTCCATACCTGAAATTTCACCCACGGCACCCGGGTAATTTTCTATTTCGGATGAGTTCATAATCTGACCGCCAGGCATGCCTTTTTCAAACATAACTACATTTTCTAAACCACCGCGAGTAGTATAAAGTCCAGCAGTAAGACCTGCCGGTCCACCACCGATAATTGCGCAATCTAATATCATCTATTTTCCTTTATTTATAAGATACCTACAAAGTATCCACTTGTTGCGACAATTCTTCCAAATTATCTAATTTTCGTATCATACTATCTTGTTTATAAAGAGTATCTTTGGATTTCTTTATAAAAAAAATAGAGGGAGATTCATAGATATTAAATCTTTGAATAAAGGAGAGTGAATTTTTAGTGCCACTTCTTAAAAAGATTGTATTTTCACTGTTAGGACGTGCTTCATTATAATAGTCAATCGCCAATATAGGAATGTTAAGATTAGTATTGGCGAGCAGTTCCATGGTGTTTTTTTCTTTAGAACTGTAAAACACAACTATATACTTCTCAGCTTTTGGTAAAAAAATATCATTTTTCTCATAAAAAACCCACTCTTTGAAATCGATAAACTTATACTCTGAAAATTTGTAGTTGAAGTAAGCGAAGGCGACGGCTATCATTGCAGCACCAAAGAAAGATGCTAGAAGAGTAGACAACGAAAAGAAACTTTTTCCTCCTCCCCTTGTCAACTATAACTCTTTTGGACTACGCTAAAAGAGCGTTGATTTTTTCAGCCAGAGCTTGTTTTGATTGAGCTCCAACAACTTGGTCTACCATCTCACCATTTTTGAAAAACATGATAGTCGGAATAGAACGAATACCAAATTTAACAGCAATGTCTTGCTCTTCATCAGTATTTACTTTACAGATATTAGCCTTGCCTTCAAAGTCTTCAGCTAACTCTTCAATTACCGGAGCAATCATACGACAAGGTCCACACCACGGTGCCCAAAAGTCCACTAATGATACACCCTCTTTAAGTGTTGCCTCAAAATTTGCACTAGTTAATTCTATATATTTACTCATGTGTTGTTTCCTTTTAAAATTAATATAAAACATTATACAAAGCTATAGATTAAATATCTCTTTATAAATTTATTTTAAACATTTTATTAATAGAAACCATAAATAATACTCCGCCACTTAGTAAAAATGTAACTCCAGCGTAAAAATGACCTCGTTTTGTGTGAATATCCTAAACATATAGAGCAGATAAGAGAAGCTTGAGAGCATAAAATATGGTTTCATTACTCTTATAGATGGTGAAAAGCTGGGCGATACATTCGTTTTCTACTTTTATATTTTTTGAAATTGTATACTGTTTTTATGTATAATTCTACCAAATTATGAAGGGTTTTTTTATGAAACTTACTATAAAAGAGGGCGAAGTTAGCGTCAGACCGCCGGTTACTAAGCCACATCCCGGTTTTTTACACGAAGTTGGTAAGGAAAGATTTAAAAAGTTAATCTATGATCACTATGATTTAATCCAAAAGAGTGACATTGCATTTTTGTTTCCTGTTTATGACGAAGAAGATTTTGCTGAGGCAAAAAAACATGCCTTCGATTTTCTCATAGAAATATGCGGGGGATCGGACTACTACACGCAAACCCGTGGAGAGTATCAAATGGTTGGTCGTCATGCCCCGTTTCGCATCGATGAAGCAGGTCGTAGAACTTGGCTAACTCTTATGAAAGGATTGCTAGAAGAACTGCCCCAAGAGGGGATATCAGCGGAGTATATTCAATCTTTTTGGGATTATTTAAATATTTTTTCAATGTGGCTTGTTAATACTAAAAGTTGAAATTAAAGTAAAAACACTATACTTCTATTTATGAAAAGGCTTATTAAACAAAGAATATTAATTGTTATATTTTTTCTTATTGCCACAACTGTAGGTGCTTTACATGAGCTAAAACATATAGAAAATCATGACAGTTCTTCATGCCAGATTTGTATAGTTGATGAGCACTCTGTATCTGGTGATATTGTCGTAAGAACAGTAGCAGATATCTCTTTTTCATTTTGCCCTAGTGTTTTACAAACACAAATCTCGAATCCACATGCCAAGAAAACAACAAACCACTCCAACGCACCCCCGCATATCTCCTAAACAACAAATAAACAACTTTACAAAAACAAAAAAATATTTAGGATACTTATGAAAAAAATATTAGTAATTACTGCACTTTGTGCAAGCCTGTCTCTTGCTGGCCAAAACAGCAGTGGCAGCTTCGATCAGTCAAAATTTATACCCGATATTTCACTTATAATTGATATGAGTTATGTTAACACAAATGTGACTAATGATGATTTAGATAACAATGAACCAACATCTAATTATGGAGATTATGGTACTTTCAAAGAGTTTAACACGGACAACGGGTTTAATCTAAACTATGCAGAGTTAGCACTTCACAGCAATGCTGATCAGGCTTTCGAACTTGATGGCGTGTTTCATTTTAACCCAGAGGGCGTTGAGGTTGAAGAGGCTTATTTTACGACTAAAGCGCTTGCATACAATTTGCGAGCAAAAGGAGGGAAGTTTAAATCTGATTTTGGACGCTTAAATAATCAGCATCAGCATATTTGGGATTTTGCCGATGCACCTCTTGTTTATAATTCGTTTTTGTCACCCGAGGGGCTGAACGCTCCTGGTGCTCAGTTACAATGGTTAGTCCCGACTCCATGGTATATGAAACTAGGTTTTGAAATGCTTCAAAGTGGAAATGGTGGAACATATGGAAACGATTTTGACAAAAAAGATGGGGAATCACTCTATATTGGCTACTTGAAAAATTCATTTGATATCAATGATGCATCAGTTCTTTTGGGGCTTAGTTATGTGAATGGCACTTCAAATATAATAGATGAAGATGGCACATCGCTTTATAAAGGCAATTCAGAGATTTATGGAGCTGATGTAAGTGTTAAAAACTATTTTGACAGTTACAGCTATATCAATTGGCAAAGTGAATTTTTATATAGGCAAATGAAGAGTGACGATACTACGCTTTATGCCGATAAAGAGCAAAGTGGCTACTACACTCAGTTAGTCTATCAAGTTGCTGAAAACTATAAAACCGGTTTAAGATATGAAGGGTTTTTAAAAAAGTCAAACGGTGCTAAAATATCTGTAGATGCTTCCTATAAAACAAGTGAATTTGCTCAACTGAGACTCCAATATTCTCATGATGACGCATTTAAACAAAACGGCAATTATAAAGCGATTAATGAAATAATTTTTGAACTTACCTTTGCTATAGGCGCTCACGGCGCTCACTCATTCTAGGAGATGAACATGAAAAAAAGAATATATATCTTGTTATTTATGTTTCCACTCTCGCTTTTAGCTAATTTAAATATTGCGGTTACCTACCCGTATATCGGGGCTCTGACAAAAACAATCGGTGGAGACAAAGTTGATACAGTTGTTCTAGCAAAAGGAAACTGGGACCCACATTTTGTGATTCCGCGCCCCTCTCTTATAGCGAAGGCTAGAAATGCCGATGCACTTATCATCAATGGCGGTCAGTTAGAAATTGGCTGGCTGCCGCCCCTTATCAGCCGTGCTTCAAACCCGAAGATAAATATAAACTCCAAAACTTTTTTAGATCTTTCACGGCATGTGGAGTTGTTGCAAAAGCCTTTAAACGTTGATAGAGCAGGAGGAGATGTGCATCCTGATGGAAACCCGCATTTTCATCTTGACCCCAACAATATTTTGATTCTAGCAGGAGTTATTAAAGATTTTTTAATCTCCATTGATAGCGAGAATAAGGGAGTTTATGAAAAGAACTTTAGTGATTTCTCCGGCATGTGGAAAGTAAAGCTTGGCATGTGGAAAATAAAGATGGCAAATAACAGGGGAGTGAAAATAGTGCAGTATCATAATGTGATGGCATACTTTAATCATGCATATGGGCTCATTTCTATTGCAACTATAGAACCGCTGCCCGGCATTCCCCCCTCATCAAGACATACTATTCATCTCATTGACCTCATTAAAGAGCAAAAACCTTGTTGTATTTTGCATGATGTATACCACTCGACAAAAACGGCAGAATTTCTCAAAGAAAAGACAGGCATTAAAATCATTTTAATGCCTCATGACCTTGGAGCTCTTGATGAAGTTGAAGATTTGGTATCTCTTTTTGATTACCTAAGCGGTGCTTTATAATGACAGATATACTTTTAGTTCCTATTGTTTTAGTCATTATTTTGGTGATGCTTCATGCTTGGTTTGGGGAGAGAATCTTGCATAAGGGCATCATCTTCACCGACCTCGCCATTGCCCAGTTTGCGGCTCTTGGCTCTGCTATCAGTCTTGGATATTTTCATCATGAGTACTTTTATACGCTCACGCTCTTTTTTGCCCTGCTGAGTGCTTTTCTAATTGCAGTCGCTTCACAAAGGAAACTCAAACTTGAAGCTTTTATAGGTTTGTTGTATGTTTTGGGGGCAAGTGGCATTATGATGGTGCTTGCAAACTCCTCTGAGGGAATGGAGCATTTTAAATCTCTTTTGGCAAGCGATATACTCTTCACGCCGATGGATGAGGTAATAAAAAGCGCCATTATTTATGCCATTATTGCTCTGTTTATCTGGAATGTTTACCCTAGATTAGAAGGCTTTTACAAAGAACTTCTTTTCTTCTCGCTTTTGGCAATAACCGTCAGTTCATCCGTGCAGTTAGCCGGAGTGCTCGTTGTTTTTGTTCTACTTATAGCGCCTGCAATGGTAAGTATTTCACTAGGAATCAAAAAGAGACTCTTTGGCAGTTTTATCTTCGGCTGGTTTTTTACTATCAGCGCTATCGTACTCTCTTATTTTTACGACTTGCCGACGGGCTATACTATTGTTTTTATAGGTGCACTTCTAAGCTCAGCAGTCGTGCTGTTTACTTCTAAAAAAAGGCAAAAGACAGATGCCTAAAAATCTATCATCTCTTTTTTTCTCCCTCTAAAGATGGCGCACTGAGTGTACCCGACACTTTTTGCCATCTCTATGACCTCTTTGGCGTACAAACTTACCTGCTCAGGTTTGTGTGCATCAGAGCCGAAAGTTATGGCAATGCCTAGTTTGTACGCCTCTTGTAAAATCTCTAAAGAGGGGTAGGGCTCGTGTATGGGTTTTCTTAAACCTGCCATATTTACCTCCAAAACCATCTCTGCTTTTTTTATGGCCAGAAGTGCATTTTTTGCAATCTCAAGTATAGTTTTCTTCGGCAGATATTTAAAGATTTTTATTAAATCAATATGCCCGACTATGTCAAAAAGTCGGCTTTGTGCCATCATCTCTACTGCATCAAAATATTTTTGCCAAATCTCGTCTATATTTTCGTTCTCGTATCGCCCAATAAACTCAGGATTATCAAAACCCCAATCACCGATAAAATGAACAGAACCGATGAGATAATCGACCTTTGCATTTAAGATTCTTTCATCTATATGACCCTCAAGATAGTCCACCTCATACCCTAATAGTATCTCTATTTTATCTTTGTATTTCTCTTTCGTTTGCAGAACGTCACTCTCATATTTTTGCATCTGCTCAAAACTCATGCGGTATTTCGGGTCGAAGTCCATAGGAGCATGGTCTGAAAATCCAAGGTACGCAGTACCGGCTTTTATAGCCATTTCTACATACTCAGAAATTTCACCCTCGGCGTGGTTACAGAGTGCGGTATGGTTGTGTAAATCTACTATCATTGTTATCCCATTTATACTTTTTTATGATATTATAGTGCTAAATAATAAATTACCCTATTTTTGAAGTGGAGAAGTTTGCATGACTCAAGAAGAATTAGATGCGTTAATGAACGGCGATGTTGATGAATTTGAAGAAGAAGAGGCTGCAGAAGAAGTAGAAAAGGGGGGTTCTCAAGAAGAAGAATTTTCTCAACCTGAGGCAGAGAAAAGTGTTCCCTCCGGTTATAACAGTGATACTTCTCATCATTGGCCGCTTCCTGCGACTGATGAGAACAAAATGGTACACCAGCTCGATGATGTAACAAAAGAGAGTGAAGAAAAAGCGAGTGAAATCTTTGATATTATTGAGGGCATCAGTAATGAATTGATGGAAAAAGAAGAAAATCTTCAAAGAGTCATAGAGACATTAACAGCAAATATCACACTTTTTACTACTTTAAACACGAAATTCCCGGATGTTAAAGCTTTTGCTACTTCTCTTGCTCAAAATGAAGAAGCACTCGAAGATGCAAACATTGCAGTAGAAACACTCCAAAACAGCGGTGATTCAATTATGAGTGTAATGGATATTATGCAATATCAAGATATTCACCGTCAAAAAATTGAGCGTGTTATTAATGTTATGCGTGCACTTTCTAAATACATGAACACACTCTTTGAGGGCAGGATAGATGATAGTAAACGTGTTGCATCTGCCACACATATTGTAGGAGATACCCATAACGACACAGCATCAGTTGATGATATTGAGGCACTTTTAGCACAGTTTGGACAGTAGTTTATATTCTTAATCCACATGCCAACTCTTTTGGCTAAAATTTCACTAAAATTTAGCTTGTAAGTAGTTTATATTTACAAGCGTTAAAGCGAGAATATAAATGAAAAGAGTAGAACTTCTCTCTCCTGCGGGAACTTTAGAAAAATTAAAAATTGCCATAGACTTTGGTGCAGACGCCGTATATGGCGGTGTCAGTCACTTCTCTCTTCGCATACGAAGCGGTAAAGAGTTTAGTATGGAGGAGTTTAAAGAGGGCATTGAGTACGCACACGCAAGAGGCAAAAAAGTCTACACTACTATAAACGGCTTTCCTTTTAACTCCCAAATCAGCCTTTTAAAAAAACATATAATCGCCATGAATGAACTAAAACCGGACGCTTTCATAGTAGCAACTCCCGGCGTTTTAAAACTTTGTCACGATTTAGCGCCAAATATGCCGCTTCACCTCTCAACTCAAGCCAATGTTATGAATGTTTTAGATGCACAAATTTATCACGATATGGGGGCGACCCGCATTATTACGGCAAGAGAAATTTCACTCAAAGACCTCAAAGAGATAAAAAAAGAGATACCAGAGCTTGAACTTGAAGTTTTCGTTCACGGCTCTATGTGTTTTGCTTACAGCGGGCGATGTTTAATATCTACGCTTCAAAGCGGACGTGTTCCAAACCGTGGAAGCTGTGCAAACGACTGCAGATTTCCTTATGAAATATATGCGGCAAACCCTGAGACCGGAACGCTTTTTAAGCTTGAAGAGGATGAGGGTGTCGGCACTTATATTATGAACTCTAAAGATCTAAATTTAGCTTCACATTTAAAGGAAATCCTTGAGAGCGGTGCAGTGGACTCCATAAAAGTAGAGGGGCGTACAAAAACAGCCTATTACACCGCTATAACCGCAAAAGCTTACGGAATGGCGATTGATGACTATTACGACGGAAAATTTGAGAGCGAAAAATATCAATACGAACTTCAATCTCTTCAAAACCGCGGCTACACAGATGCTTACTTAATCTCTCGTCCCTTTGAAAAACATGACACACAAAGCTTAGATTTTTCTATGCAGCTTGGAACGCATCAGGTGAGCGGTGTTGTAAACGAAGAGGGAACGCACATGCTGTGTAAGTATAAAACGCTTCCAAATGATGAGCTCGAAGTTGTGGCTCCCTTGAATTCTAAAATAGAAATAGTAGACAATGAAATCGGTTCAACCTATGAAAAAGAGGGCAGACTTTACTTGAAACTAAAAAAACTGCTCTCACAAAAAGGAAAAGTGTGGGATGAGGTTCACAGCGGAAATGAAAACCCTATAACTCTTCCAACGACTTTTCCATCATACACTTTTTTTAGAGTACCAGCGACCGCAGATATGTGAACATGTTTAAAAAAATAAGAAATTTATGTATAATTTCAAAAATTAAATTAAAGAAGAGATAAATGAAATTTGTATCTATAGTTATCGGAAGCAAAAGCGATTATGAAGTCATGAAATCATGCTCAGATACCCTAGAAGCCTTCGGTGTTCAATACGAGATGGTTATCTCTTCAGCGCACCGCTCACCTGAGAGAACAAAAGAGTATATACTCGCAGCAGAGAAAAAAGGTGCCCAGGTTTTCATAGCAGCTGCGGGAATGGCGGCGCATTTAGCCGGTGTTTTATCTTCTAAAACAGTCAAGCCAATCATCGGTGTTCCTATGAGCGCTTCTGCATTAAACGGAATAGATGCTCTTCTTTCAACTGTTCAAATGCCGGCTGGAATGCCAGTTGCTACAGTAGCAATAGGAAGAGCCGGCGCAATCAACTCGGCTTATTTGGCTATGCAAATAATGGCGCTTGATAATGAAGAGCTAACAGTGAAATTAAAAGAAGACCGTATTGCAAAAGCAAAAAAAGTTGAGATGGATTCGTTAGAGATTGAAACAATAATTAAAATATAGGTTAAACCTATTTTGGGAGATGTTATGCAGTGGATGAGTGATGAAGAGTATATGAAATTGACAGGTTTAGAAATTTCTGCTGTTGAAGAGCTGATACAAAGAGGTAAACTCACTATCAAAGTTCAAGACGGTCTCAGATATATAGACCCTTCACGCGGGAGTGCTGAAGTTGTTCCGGCTCAACTTAGAAAACTTGCCGATCGTAACACTCACGAAATGATGGTTCAGCCTGAGTTTATTGAAAAAACTATTGGCACTATAATAAACCTCCATGAAAAAGTACTTGATGCGAAAGATGAGACTATTGTAGCTGTAAAAGTAGAAAATACATTTTTACGAGAGGCTCTTGCCTCTTTACAAGAACTCTATGATGAAGATAGAAAAACAATAGCAACTTTCACTGAACAACTGAAACTTTCACAACAAGAAGTTGAGTTTATGAGAAGAAAGTACAAACTTATGTGGAACAAAGCAATCGAAGAACATACAGACAAGTAAAACCTTTAAATGACTATTGATGAAGCCTGTGTTGGATGTATAATTAACCAAAGTCTTAAAGTCTCTAATGCCATAAATGCCTCCTCTCTCCTTTGCCAAGAACTGACTTCAACGGTTGAGCATATGAGCAAGGAGTTCTCTTTTTCAAAGACGCCTCCGGAAATTGCCGCAGATGTTTATGAAAAAATGGCTCTCCTGGCAAATAAGCATGATTTATACAATGAGGTCAAAGAACTCTCAACACAAAAAGCACTCTCTTTCGTACCACTTTTAAAAAACAAACTTCTCCTAAGCCAAGATAAACTCTTAACTGCCACCAAAATAGCAGTTGCAGGAAACGTCATAGATTTGGCTGCCGAGGTCGAGTTTGATTTGCAAGAGGAGCTTGAAAAAATATTTCATACAGAATTTGCACATAATGATTTTCTCGCATTACAAGAGCAGCTTGCACATGCCAAGAGTGTTGTGATTCTCGGCGATAATGTAGGAGAGCATATTTTTGATTATATGTTTATAGAGACTCTACAAGAACTGTTTGCACATGCCGAGTATACGTACATGGTCAGAGGCACGCCAATCATAAATGATGTGACTATGAAAGAGGCACTCTGTGCAGGGTTTGATAAGCTTTGTAATCTTGTCGACAGCGGAGTAAATACTCCGGGTTTTGCATACGCTCGCGCAAATCCACATGCCAAGATGCTCTTTGACGGTGCAGATTTAGTCATCTCAAAAGGGATGGGAAACTATGAAAGCCTCAGCCCAACGCATAGAAAAAATATCTGCTTTTTACTGAAGGTAAAATGCCAAGTTGTAGCCAACTCTTTAGGTAAAGAAGTCGGCGATATTATCTGTAAAATAGTTTAATTATTCTCTACGCATAGAACCGCCTACGACTTCTTTAACTGCATAAAAAACGAAATTGGTCGCTTTTGTGAGAACCTGCAAATGGCACTATACATAAAAGTGACTTATTCTAAAGATAAGCTTATAGTTTTTTAAGATATAATTTAAAAAATAAATTAATGGAGTTAATCTCATGTCAAAAATAACTGCAACGGACCAAGAAGCACTTGATTATCATCAATTTCCACAACCTGGAAAAATCTCTGTAGAAACTACAAAACCTGTGGCGACTCAAAAAGATTTATCTATGGCTTACACGCCTGGTGTTGCTGTTCCTTGTTTAGCGATTGAAAAAAATCCTGAGGATGCTTATAAATATACTGCAAAGAGTAACCTCGTAGCGGTTATTTCCAATGGAACTGCTGTTTTAGGTCTTGGAAACATCGGTGCACTTGCTTCTAAACCGGTTATGGAAGGAAAGGGCGTTTTGTTTAAAGCTTTTTCAGGACTTGACAGTTTTGACATAGAAGTTGATACTGAAGACGTAGATAAGTTTTGTGATACCGTCATTAATATTGCTCAAACTTTCGGCGGAATTAATCTTGAAGATATTAAAGCGCCTGAGTGTTTTGAGATTGAACGTCGTCTTGTTGATGCGCTAAATATCCCGGTTATGCATGATGACCAGCATGGTACGGCTGTTATTTCCGCTGCAGCAATTATGAATGCTTGTGAAATCACAAACAAAAAATTAGAAGAGATTAAAGTTGTAGTTATCGGTGCCGGAGCTGCCGCAATCTCTTGTGCTAGAATTTATCGTCATATGGGTGTTGAACATATTTATATGATTGATTCTAAAGGTGTTTTACATACTGCAAGAGATGATTTAAATGAGTACAAAAAAGAGTTTTCTGCACAAAAAGCTATGACGCAGTCGGAAGTTTTTACGGGTGCCGATGTTGTAATAGGACTTTCAAAACCAAGTTCGTTTAGTGTTGAAGATGTTAAACTTATGGGTGAAAATCCTATTGTCTTTACGCTTGCAAACCCGACTCCGGAGATCTCTCCGGATGAGGCAAAAGCCGCAAGACCTGACGCTATTATTGCAACGGGCAGAAGTGACTATGAGAACCAAGTAAATAATGTTTTAGGTTTCCCGTTTATTTTCAGAGGTGCGATGGATGTTCGTGCCAAAAAAATAAATATTGAGATGAAAATTGCAGCTGCCAAGGCACTTGCTCGGTTAGCAAGAGCAGAAGTTCCTGAGTATTTAAATGAGCTTTATGACACAAAACTGGTATTTGGTAAAAGTTATATTATTCCAAAACCATTTGACAAAAGATTAATCGTTGAAGTCTCTAGTGCAGTTGCAAAAGCTGCGATAGAGAGCGGTTCATCAACAATGAAAGATTTCGATATGACAGCATATAAACTACGATTGGCTAAAAGAGTTAAATAGCTCTGCGTGCAAGCCCAGCTTCTTTATAAAAAGTACTAAGACCTTTTTTGGCCTTGGTATCTAGCTTGTACGATATATACTCCAAATACTTCAATATATCTTTTTCTTTTACATCCGTTTTTTTTGAAGCCTCTTTTAAAATGTATTGAGGAATTTTAATTTTTTGTTTTGAAAACCCTTTTTCAATTTTTTTGTATAACTTTTTATCTTTATGATAGCAAAGTACGGCAAAAACAAAAGGTATGTCAAACTTCTCTTTCCATGCTTGAGCCAAATCAATATGAGGCTTGTTTTGTAGTCGATAACGAAGGGCTTTGTCTCCTATGAGAACCTCACCTTTTATGTTTAATATATTGGCAAGAACATTTGACGTTGCCGATTCTGAGTCACTTTTGCCTTTGGCATGTGGAATGACTAAAACACTCAGAACTTCTTTTTTTGCAATTATTCCTAAATCCACATGCCGTTGTTTTTTTGCATGAATACTTGAAATAAAAGCAGCATCGACTCTGCGAGTTAAAAATTTCTGATTGATTTTTGAAGGCACACCTTTTTTATAGTTCATACTCCTATACTGTTGTGTAGTTGTAAAACGCTTCATAAAAACATGAAAAGGTAATAAATTGAGATATTCTATTTTTCCAAAAACCAAAGCTTGCTCCAAGATTAGATGAATCAAATTATACACCTATTAGCTTATTTTGATATAATCGCTTCCATAAATATATAAAAAGGTGTCCATTTTGATAAGAGTAGAATTTTTGGGTCCGATACAAAAAGCACCCTTAGAGTTAGAGATAACAAATTTAAGTGAACTTGCAACTCTTTTGCAAGCAGATAAAGAACTGAGTAAGTGGCTCACTAACTGCGCAGTTGCGGTAAACGACACACTGGTAAGTTCACTCGAAGTAAGCTTAAAAGACGGGGACAAAGTCTCACTTTTACCTCCAGTTTGTGGCGGTTGAGACGTGCTTTATTTATATAACGGTGCACTTGATGTACCCAAAATTTTAAAAGAGTGGTACGAGCAAGAAGCCGCGAGCAACTACGGAGCATACATTCCCTTTGTGGGAACGGTTAGAAGTGAAGACGGTATTGAGGGACTCAGTTTTGATATTTATGAACCTATTTTAGAGAGCTGGTTTAGGTCTTGGCAGGAGAGGGCAAAAGCAAAAGGGGCGGTTATAAAAATGGCGCACTCCCGTGGAGATGTTATGCTGCATGAATCTTCCTATATCGCTGCTGTTTTTTCTCCAAAAAGAAGAGTTGCCTTAGAGTTTATAGACACCTTTGTTGAAGACTTTAAAACCTCCGCACCTATCTGGAAGTATGATTTAAAAAACGGACAAAGAGTGTATGCACTTGAGCGATCAACCGCAATACAAGGCAGTGGAATTTTAGCCAATAAAATACTTTAGTGACCACAACGGTCCAAGCGGAGTAAAGGGACCTCGTTCCTTTATGGGACTAATAGATGAAGGTTTCCTTCATTTTATGCAATAAAATTAAGGATTAAAAAAGTGACTTTATTATCTTACGAGACAAGCCAAAATATGTTGGATTTGCTTCATATAAATAGTTTAAGAGTTGAGAATGTTCCCATGAGCGCTTCATTGGGAAGAATTTTAGCATGCGATATCGTAGCAAAATATAACGATCCTCAATTCCCGACAGCTTCTATGGACGGTTATGCACTCAAACACGCTGACTTAGAATTAGAGAGTCTTAAAATACTCGGTTTTAATCCAGCAGGCAGTGATGAAAAAAGAGTTTTAAAGTCCGGCGAGTGTATAAAAACATTTACCGGTTCTAAGATGCCTCAGGGAAGTGACACTTTAATCCAGATAGAAAATGTGACGGTAGAAAATGGCACGATTATCATAGATAAACCGGTTCCACATGCCAGCTCTGTTCGTCAAATAGGTGAGGGTTATAAGGCGGGAGACGTACTTATAAAAAAAGGGACAAAAATCGCTTTTGCTCAAATAGGTGTAATGGCAGGATTAAACAGAGTCATGGTAAAAGTTGCCATTCGTCCACGCGTGGCAGTGTTAGCAACAGGGAGTGAGATTTTAGACCTTGGGCAAGAGAGCCAAAATCCGGCTCAAATCAGAAGTTCAAACAACTATACTCTTGCTGCACTTTTTGAGCAAGCCGGCGCTGAGGTAATTCAGCTTGGAACGGTTGGCGACGATAAAGATTCTATTATGAAAACCTTTGAAAATGCACTTGCATCCGCTGATATTTTAGTAAGTACGGGCGGAGTAAGTGTGGGTGACTACGACTTTGTAAAAGACATAGTACCTCGTCTTGGTGCTGAGGTAATTTTTAAAGGCGTGGCAATAAAGCCCGGCAAACATATAATGGTTGCACAAAGAGAGAGTAAATTTATCTTAGCCCTTCCGGGCTTTGCATACTCTTCAACCGTCATGGCTATTTTGTATGTGCTTCCGCTTGTAGCTAAAATGCTCGGACGAGAAAAAGCGTATGTGAGTGTAGCCGCAAAGCTTGGTGAAAACTTTAAAAAGAGAAGTAGACTGACAGAGTTTACAGCGTGTAATGTAGTTGTAGAAGATGGCGAATACTTTGTAAATTTTAAAGATAAAAAAGTCGGAAGTTCGGCAATTCTGACCAATATGCTCGATGGCAGTGCTTTAATGCTTAGCGGTGAAGATGACGGCGATTTAGCTGAAGGCACTTATGTCAACGTTATTTTATTGGAGAATTTTTAATGAGAGCAATATCTCTAAACCCTCTTACAAAAAGTATAGAAGAGGTGGAACTGGATATACAAGCAAATACTATTTACACTTTTTTTAACTCTATACTTATAGATGAGATGGCAAGCCTGAATCGACATATGATACATAGTGATGCAAATGCATTGTCTCTCAAAAAAAAGCCCTACTTTATCGGTGAGCAGATTGTAATTGGTGATGCGCTGATTGTTGGTCAGAATGAACTCGAAGAGATTGATGCTTCTATTCCTCTTAGTGATTTAGAGCTCTTGGTAAACTATGATGTAAGTCCGTTTTACTTGGAAGTTTTAGATCTGCTCAGTAATACGGATATCAATCTTTACCGTACATTTGAGGTATCAAAAAAAGATGAAAAGCTTCAACTCAATGTTGAGTGGGTGCTTTATACCTTTAATATTGCAGATGAGCGAACCAAAGAGTACTTTGTAACAGAGTTAGAAAAAGTAGTTGAATCAAATGCCAGTGTTGAAGATTATATGCAGAAAATGGCGCAATTAGCTATAAACACAGTTTCATAATCTACATAGTCTAAAATAAAGTGAATTAGTTCACCTTATTTTGCCGTCTCATGCCAAGAGAATTCTGGCATGTGCAAATTTAAAAAAGAGTTGGCTCAAGTGCCTTTAGTTTATAGCTTCGCCTGTGAATCTCACAATACCCATACTTCTTAATCATTTGCACATGCCGAGCGGTTCCGTAACCCTTGTGCTTTTCAAACTCATACTCTGGGTATTTTTTAGCATCTTTAATTATGTTTCTGTCGTGGGTTACTTTTGCTAAAATACTTGCAGCACTCACCTGCGCAATTTTGCCATCAGCTTTAACCATCGTTTGCAAGCCCTCTACACCAAAAGTAGTATTGCCGTCAAAAAGGTACTCGCCGCAGGGAAGATTTTGCATAATTTCTCTTAATCCACATGCCAAACATTTAGATATACCGTCGTCATCCACCTGCTTTGGCGAAAAAGTAACTATATGATAGTGTGAATCTTTGATTATTTCACTATAAAGAGCTTCTCTTTTTTTCTCGTTTAATTTTTTTGAATCATCCAGCCCATCTATGTGAGAGTTCAAAATACAGCCCGCTATTACTAAATCACCTGCAATCGGTCCTCGTCCTGCTTCATCTATGCCGCATAATTTATTCATACTAATCTCCTAGTGCCCATATATCAAATGGAAGCATCTCAACTTTTGAAAAAGGGTGAGAAACAGTTCCCTCACGATTCATAGTGATAATGGTTATTTTTTTTACTTGGTAGGTAAAGATAAAGGCTTCTATGCTCTCTAGCTTTTTAAAAAGAGTTCTTTCATCCGCAAAAGGCATTCCTAAAATTACTTCATTGGCATGTGGAAGATAAAAGTCAATTGAATCTGCATAATAACACTCAGTCTGTGATTTTAAAAGTTCCAAATATATCATATTTTCAAAGAGCCGTCCAAAATGTTTGTCAGTTGTTAGTGCCGTTTTTAGAGATGTATCACAGAGGTATACTTTTTTAGTAGCTTTTGGGTGGTCAACTTTTTGAAGTTGATGAATGTACTTTTTAGAGATTAAATTTTCATACGATTTATAAAGTTTGTCTTTTGAGATTTTACGGCTGTTTTTAAGCCGCTCATATATAGTGTAAGCGGAGACCTTTTGCGCCATAACTTTTGCGCAGTAACATAGAATGTCAAATTCCATTTCCTCTAGCGCATATTTAAGTGTTCTTTGAAGATAGATGTTTCTCTCATCAGGATTTACTTTGTGCATTGAGGGATATCCTCCAAGCTGGAAGAAGTGGTTGAGTGCACTGGAGTCGTATTTGTATTCATACGATAAGAACTCTTCATAATCTAAAGGGTAGAGCCATAAAGTTTGTAAAAAATCTATCTCGAGATGAGTTTGAGAGCAGAGTATGAGTTGTTGCACATTAACAATTTCAATATTAAAAGTATAGTTATCCAAAACGAGTACATCAATCTTGTTTTTATTACAAAAGGCAGAGAGAGTGTCGTTTAGTTTAGCAACTTCTATTCTAATATCTGAACAATCTATGTATAAATAGCTATTTTTTTTGAGTGAAAGCAGATAATTTTTGACTAGCTTTGTTTTTCCACTTTGTGAAATACCATTAATCTGGCAGCTATTTTCATCTAAAGATACTTTTCTAAAATGAAACTTATCTATATATATATCTGTTTTATATAATTCTTCTAATAGTATTTCCATAACGACATTCTACCACTTCCTTATTAAAAGGAAATAAATTTAAAGATAAATCAATTTTTACTCCCTAAAACCTTGAATAAGCCTCTGTATTTAGATACAATTCCGTCTCGTTAAAATAGTTAGGCAAGACCTAATGGGTTCTTTAGAAGGAAAAACATGGAAAAAATTCGTTTAAAATTGAAAGCTTATGATCATCGTGTACTTGATAGATCAGTAGCGTCAATAGTTGAGGCTGTAAAGCGTACAGGTGCCGCGATTCGTGGTCCTATCCCTTTGCCAACAAAGATTCGTAAATATACTGTTTTAAAATCAGTTCACGTTAACAAAAAAGCTCGTGAACAATTTGAAATTCGTATGCACGCTAGAGTTATCGATATTGTTTCCGCTACGCCGGAGACTGTAGATGCTCTAATGAAACTTGATCTTGCACCGGAAGTGGACGTTGAAGTTCGCTCTATGGATAAGTAGGAGAGGTCATGGAATATATTGTTGAAAAAATCGGCATGAGCCGTACAATCACAGTACCTAGTAAGCCAGTCACTCTTTTAAGAGTACTTGATATGAAAGTATGTGAAGTTAAAGAAGGAACTGCAATTGTATCTTACAAGAGCGGTAAAAAAATGAATAAAGCAATCGAAGGTCAACAAAAAAAATATAGCCTTCCATCTGAGTTTAACCGTTTTATTACTTTAGAAGTAGCAAACACTGAAGCCGGTGATGTAGATTTCGCTCCATTAGTTGGTGCAACTACATTAAAAACTACTTTCAACACTAAAGGTCACGGTTTTACCGGTGCAATGGTTCGTTGGAATTTTGGTGGCGGTCCTGCTGAACACGGTCATAGATTTGGTCGTAGAACAGGTTCAATCGGTAATGCTGAATGGCCGGGTCGTGTTATGAAGGGTAAGAAAATGCCTGGACAATACGGAAATACAAAAAATAGTGTTAAGAATGAAATTATTTCTTACGATGCTGAAAATAAAATCCTTGTGGTTGTTGGCTCAGTCTCCGGAGCAAACGGTGCTTTAGGTCGTGTAAAGGTAGCTAGATAATGAGCGCAATAGTTTTAAATGAAAAATTAGAAAAAGCTTCAGAGTTAGCATTACCGGAGAGTTTTTCCGGTATTAATCCTCATAACTTGTACTTGTATGTAAAGTCTGCACAAGCTGCTATGAGAGCAAACAGTGCAACAGCTTTAACTCGTTCACAAGTTAGAGGTGGTGGCAAGAAGCCATGGGCTCAAAAAGGTGGCGGACGCGCTCGTGCTGGTTCACGTCGTTCTCCTGTATTCGTAGGCGGTGGTAAGGCATTTGGTCCTAAAAACAACCGTAACTACGACTTAAAAGTAAATAAAAAGCAGAAAAAACTTGCTTTAAACTTTGCTTTAAATGAGCATGCATTAAATGGCACTCTTTTTATTGTTGATAGTCTTGAAGTTGTATCTGGTAAAACAAAAGATGCAGCAGCAATATTTAAAGCACTAAACCAAAGAGATGTTCTTATTGTTAAATCTTTATTAGATGAGCCAACATACTTAGCATTTGAAAATATCGCTGCTTCTTATGTAATTGAGTCTAATGAATTAAATGCTTTCTTAGCTGCTAACTATCGTTCAATCGTGATCGAAAAAGCAGTATGGGAAACTCTGACAAGCGAGGCTAAGTAATGGCAGATATTACAGACATCAAGTCTATATTATATACAGAGAAGACTCTTGGTATGCAAGAAGCAGGTGTGATAGTAGTTCAGACTTCTCCTCGTATGACAAAAATGGGTCTTAAAGAGGTTTTCCGTGAGTATTTTGGTGTTATTCCAAGTAACATTAACTCATTGAATCAAAACGGAAAAGTTAAAAAATTCCGTGGTGTTGCAGGTAAACAAAATAACTTTAAAAAGTTTTATGTTACTCTACCTGAGGGTGCACAAATAGAAAGTTTGGCGGTATAAGATGGCAATAAAAACTTATAAACCAACGACTCCGTCTCGTCGTTTTATGACTAATGTTGATTCAAGTGACATTACAGCTAAAGCGAGCGTTCGTTCATTGCTTGTAAAACTTCCAACAACTGCTGGTCGTAACAATCATGGTCGTATCACATCTCGTCATAAACAAGCAGGTGCTAAAAAACTATACCGTATCATAGATTTCAAAAGAAATAAATTTGATATTCCAGGTACTGTAAGCGCTATTGAATATGATCCATACCGTAACTGTCGTATCGCACTGATATCTTATGTTGATGGTGACAAAAGATATATACTTCAACCAAAAGGTTTAAGTGTTGGTGATGTTGTTACTGCTGCTGAGTCTGGTTTAGATGTTAAACCGGGTAATACTATGAAGCTTAAGAATATTCCGGTTGGTACTGTTGTTCATAACGTAGAGTTAAAAGTTGGTAAAGGTGGACAAATGGTTCGCTCCGCTGGAACTTCTGCTCAGATTATGGGTCGTGACGGTAAGTACGTTTCACTTCGTATGCCTTCTTCTGAAATGCGTTTAGTTCTAGGTGAATGTCTAGCAACTATGGGTTCAGTGGGTAATGAAGAGTTCGGTAATATCGTTATCGGAAAAGCCGGTCGTCAGCGTCACTTAGGTATTCGTCCTCAAACTCGTGGTTCTGCAATGAATCCTATTGACCACCCGCATGGTGGTGGTGAGGGTAAAACTAACTCAGGTCGTCATCCGGTTACTCCATGGGGTAAACCGACTAAAGGTGCTAAGACTCGTCGTAATAAAGCAAGTAGTAAACTTATTATTACTCGTCGTAAACCAAATGCAAAAAGGGTAGGCTAATGGCTCGTTCAGTAAAAAAAGGTCCATTTGTTGATGATCATTTAATGAAAAAAGTTGTTGCAGCGAAGGCTGAAAGCAACAAAAAACCTATTAAAACATGGTCACGTAGAAGTACTATTCTACCTGACATGATTGGTTTAACTTTCAATGTTCACAACGGACGTCAATTTGTTCCTGTATATGTTACAGAGAATCATGTTGGTTATAAATTAGGTGAATTCGCACCAACTCGTACATTTAAGGGCCATAAAGGTTCTGTACAGAAGAAGGTAGGTTAATCATGGCTAGAGCATTATTAAGATTTATCCGTGTTTCACCAATTAAATCTCGTCTTATTGCAAGAGAAATTCAAGGTATGAATGCTGAAAAAGCATTAGCAGCTTTAGAATTTACTCCAAACAAAGCAGCAAAAATTATCGCTAAAGTACTTGCATCCGCAGTTGCTAACAGTGGTAGTGAAGCTGAAGATTGTGTTGTTACATCATGTCGTGTTGACAATGGTCCGGTACTAAAACGTTTCCGTCCACGTGCTCGTGGTATGGCTTCAGGCATTAGAAAACCAACAGCACATATATTAGTAGAAGTAGAGGGTAAATAATATGGGTCACAAAGTTAATCCTATTGGTTTACGTCTTGGTATTAACCGTAATTGGGAAAGCCGTTGGTTTCCTGATTTTAAAACAGCTCCAGAGAGCTTAGGTGAAGATTACAAGATTCGAACATATTTGAAAAAAGAACTTTACTATGCCGGTGTTGCAAACATCATTATAGAAAGAACAGTGAAAAGACTTCGTGTAACAATCGTTGCAGCTCGTCCTGGTATCATTATTGGTAAAAAGGGTGCGGACATTGAGAAGCTTAAATCTGCAGTTCAAAAATTAGTAGGTAAACCAATATCTCTAAACATTAAAGAAGAGAAAAAAGCACAAACTTCGGCACAACTTGTTGCTGAAAATGTAGCTACTCAACTTGAACGTCGTGTTGCATTTCGTCGTGCTATGAAGAAAGTTATGCAAGGTGCACAGCGTTCTGGTGCTAAGGGTATAAAAATTGCAGTTGCAGGTCGTCTTGGTGGAGCTGAAATGGCTCGTACTGAGTGGTATTTAGAGGGGCGTGTTCCTTTACATACACTTCGTGCAAGAATTGATTATGGTTTTGCTGAAGCTCATACGACTTATGGTTGTATCGGTGTTAAGGTTTGGATATTCAAAGGTGAGGTACTTACTAAGGGAATTCCTGCAGAAGTAAAAGAAGAGCAACAAAAAGAGACTCGTCGTCCTAAGCGTGCTCCAAGACGCGATAGCGAAAAGGCTGAATAGTTATGTTGATGCCAAAGAGAACAAAATACCGTAAGATGATGAAAGGGCGTAACCGTGGTTATGCTCGTTCAGGTTATAATTTAGCTTTTGGTGACATCGCATTAAAAGCTGTAGAAGCAGGTCGTATTAACTCTCGTCAAATTGAGTCGGCTCGTATTTCTGCAACTCGTCACATTAAAAGAAATGGAAAGATTTGGATTCGTGTATTCCCTGCTAAGCCATTAACTGCAAAACCTCTTGAAACTCGTATGGGTAAAGGTAAGGGTTCAGTTGATAGTTGGGTCATGAACATTAAGCCGGGTCGTATAATTTTTGAAATGGCTGGTGTTTCTGAAGAGATTGCTCGTGAAGCATTAACTCTTGCTCTGCACAAACTACCTTTCAAATGTAAAATAATCACTGCGGAGATGAACAATGAAATATTCTGATTTAGCAGATAAAAACTCAAGCGAACTTCAAGCTATGCTTAAAGTTAAGAAGACTGAGCTTTTTACTTTAAAAATGAAACAAAAAATGATGCAATTGACTAACACTAATGAACTTACTGTTACGAAAAAAGATATTGCTAGAATCAACACTGCACTTACTGCAGTGGCAAACTAAGGGACGGCGATGACACATAAACGTGAAATTCAAGGTAAAGTTGTTAGTATTGCAGGCGACAAAACGATTTCTATCGTTGTTGAGCGTCGTGTAATGCACCCTCGTTACCATAAAGTTGTGAAACGTTTCAAAAAGTACTTAGTGCATGATGAGCGTAATGAAGTAAAAGTTGGGGATGAAGTTATTGCAACTGAATGTCGCCCACTTTCTAAGACTAAATCTTTTAGACTTAAGACAGTAGTGACAGGAGCTAAATAATGATCCAAGGTTTTACTCGTCTAAATGTAGCTGATAATACAGGTGCAAAAGAGATTATGTGTATAAAGGTACTTGGCGGTTCAAAGCGTCGTTATGCTTCCATAGGTGACGTTATCGTTGCTTCTGTGAAAAAAGCGACTCCAACTGCTAAAGTTAAAAAAGGTAAAGTTGTAAAAGCTGTTGTTGTTAGAACAAAAAAAGAGGTTCAGCGTGAAAATGGTTCTCTTATTCGTTTTGATGACAATGCAGCAGTTATACTTGATGACAAGAGAGAGCCTATCGGTACTCGTATCTTCGGACCTGTTGGTCGTGAAGTTCGTTATGCTGGATTCATGAAAATTGTATCTCTTGCGCCGGAGGTTGTTTAATGGCAAAGTTTAATTTCAAAAAAGGCGATACTGTAGAAATTATCGCTGGAGATGACCGTGGAACTAAGGCAACTGTGTTAGCAGTTCTACCTAGGAAAAACAAGGTTATCGTAGAGGGTTGTAAAATTGCTAAAAAAGCAATTAAACCAACTGAAGATAACACTAAAGGCGGTCATATCAATAAAGAGATGCCTATAGATGTTTCAAATGTACGTAAAGTGGAGGCATAATTAGATGGCTCGTTTAAAAGAAAAATATTTAGCTTTAAAAACTGAAATTCAAGCTGACTTAGGAATTAAAAACCCAATGCAAACTCCAAAAGTAGATAAAATAATTATCTCTGTTGGTGCTGGCTTCGCTATGAAAGATAACAAGCTTATTCAAAATATTGAAGATACTATTACTACAATTGCCGGACAAAAAGCAACTACTGTAATAGCTAAAAAATCTGTTGCAGGTTTTAAAGTTCGTGAAGGTATGCCGGTTGGTATTCGTGTTACACTTCGTGGTGAGAAAATGTACGACTTTTTAGATCGTCTAGTTTCTATCGCACTTCCTCGTGTAAAAGATTTCCGTGGTGTTCCAAGAAATGGTTTTGATGGCCGTGGTAACTATAACTTCGGTCTTCAAGAACAACTTATTTTCCCAGAGATTAGTTATGATTCAATCATACAAATTCATGGTATGAATATCACAGTTGTAACAACTGCTGATTCTGATAAGGCTGCATTTACTCTATTAGAGAAAATGGGTATGCCTTTCACAAAAGGGAGTAACTAATGGCTAAAAAGTCAATGATCGCAAAAGCTGCGAGAACTCCAAAATTTGTAGTACGCGGATACACAAGATGTCAAATCTGTGGTCGTCCACATTCAGTACTACGTGACTTTGGAATCTGTCGAGTATGTTTTAGAAAAATGGCAAACGAGGGATTAATCCCAGGTGTTAGAAAGTCTTCTTGGTAAGCTAAGATGCACTAGTGCATGAGCTTCCAGCTGAAGGAAACTTAGCGTTAGCGCAGCTAAAAGGAACTCGTTCCTTTTGCGTATCAAATTAGAGGAAACTTCTAATTATTAGTTTTTACTAGATCTTATTCTAGTAATCACAAAGTCAAGGAATAATAATGGCAATTAATGATCTAGTATCAGATGCGTTAACACGTGTTCGTAATGCGGGTATGAGAAGATTACCTGTTACTACTTTAGTTCACTCCAAGAGTATTGAAGCATTAGCAAATATCTTAGTAGAAAAAGGTTATATTGATAGCTGTAACGTTGTTGAAGACGGCGTTAAAAAAACTATCAAAGTTGTATTAAAGTACAATGATGAAGGTAAAACTGTAATCAATGAACTTAAGAGAATTTCTAAGCCGGGTCGTCGTGTTTACAAAGGTAAAGAAGATATTAAAAGATTCAAAAATGGTTACGGAACTATTATTGTTAGTACATCTCATGGCGTTCTTGCTAATGACAAAGCTTACGAGCTTGGCATTGGCGGTGAAGTTATGTGTACGGTTTGGTAAGGAGATAGCATGTCAAGAATAGGAAAATTACCTGTAAAATTTGAAGCTGATATTAGTGTTAGTTCAAATGGAAATGTTATAACTTTTGTCAAAGGCAAAAATAGTGTTGATTTAGATACAAAAGGAAATGTTACTTTCTCTTTAGAAGATAATGTTTTAACTTTTGTAAATATGTCTGAGAGTAAAGTACATAGAGCTTTTTGGGGTACATATCGTGCACTGGCTGCGAATATTGTGACTGGACTTACTACTGGATATACTAAGCAATTAGAAATCAATGGTGTTGGTTACCGTGCAGCTGTTCAAGGAAATATACTTAATTTACAACTTGGTTTTTCTCATGATATTAATTATGAATTACCATCAGTGGTAGAAGCGAGTGTTGAGAAGAATGTGATTACTCTAAAAAGCCATATCAAGCAAACGCTTGGTCAAGTTGCTGCAGAAATTAGATCATTCCGTCCACCAGAGCCTTACAAAGGTAAGGGTGTTAAATACATGGAAGAGCATATCGTGCGTAAAGCCGGTAAAACTTCTAAGAAATAAGGGAGGAATATAAATGAATGCTAAAGTATTAAAAAGCAAAGTTGCGAATCGTTTAAAGCGTAAGCGTCGTATCCGTGCAAA
>Ga0210044_10001827_pt1 | contig 32310 bp, 31 predicted proteins | sample CryGey13umfilter_2_FD_183959 | JGI IMG/M metagenome (GOLD analysis project Ga0210044, IMG submission 183959) | Groundwater microbial communities from aquifer in Utah, USA - Crystal Geyser 4/9/14 3 um filter (SPAdes) (version 2) | ecosystem: Environmental > Aquatic > Deep subsurface >...
CCACCTTTGTATACGAGCATCATGATCGGCCTCCTTTCATCCTGTCTTGGTTTGGTCCTCATTGTTAATTCCATTGTAGCTGTGGATAGGCCATTGAACAATAGGAAGAACTTCCTATTTGAATGGGGACTCTTTCTTAGAAAACAAAGGAATGCATCCTATAAACCGAAGGGGAAAGTCTTAGCGCGGATGTAACAATCTGTTTTAAAGGCAGATTTTCATAAAAGGGCGGGAACTTCGAGTCTGCAAGCCCGCTGATCAGTCATAGGGGGCACGCATTAAAGGACTTGTCAAGGGCAACGACTTGGGGATCAAACCTTCAAAATTCACTTAATGATGCGGCTGATCACGAATGGAACACGAAGAAGGTTTTAAGCAGACACGGCTTTCCTTTTCGATGTCTCTTTGTTTCCATAAGAATTGCAATTATGATATGATGATAAAATTCTGAGATATTTCCTCCCCTTTAAGAGAGGAAAGACAATTTGGAGCCCGTCCCGATCTCCCTGCGATCCTGGGAAGAAGATACTTGGTTGCCGTTGATTTATGAGATAAAAAGAGAAGGGATTTTATTGAAGGTCGCGTAAAGATCCTGCCGACATGTCCTGAAACTGACCGGGGCCGGAGTCTTTTCCATTGATTCATTCGTGCCCGATGGTTGAAGACATGATCCTTATTCTATGACGATAATGTCGTCCCCCGCCGAGCGCATATTTTTTATTCATGGGTTCGTCTTGTTGATCCAAGCCAGTCCCGTAGCGGCCAATTTTTCTATTGAATGATCACCTTCTTGTATCGCTTCGACATCGAAACGATGAATCGTCGGATCAATTCCAGTCATTGCCTTCACTCTGTACATGGTTCGTATCTCTTCTTCCATGGCTTCTTTTGTCTCCCAAAGATAAATGCCGCCGAATTGTCCCGTCTCAATATTGGAATACCATATCTTTTGAACAAGACCTTTTTTGCCTTCATATCTTTTCCATGATTCATCAGCGATATACTCTCTTAATTGTTCAAATATTGCCTTTGGCTTTTGTGAGAGGTCCCAGTTCAGAATCAGCGCATACATTTTCTTATCCATATATTTTCTTCACAATGCCGAACCAGTAAATCGGATTGCCGGTCCGCCAGATTCACCGTGAAGAAATAGCTCCCTCCCGCCGTATCTGCCCGCCGGTAACGCATCGGTTCATTGACCTTCATTCATGTTGGGCTTCACAAGTTCAGCCCAACCTACGCGGGCTTATGCTGGTACCTATCTCTAATGTATCAAGATAATAATCGTTCGAGCTAATACCCATCTGCCATTGCACAAGCAGGTCTATTGCCCGGTTTTAAATTTCGTCATTGTCCGGCTCGACCGGACAATCCAGTCTTTTTCTCTGGATTCCCCGATCGGGGGATCGGGGAATGACAAGGTTTTTGTTATTGGAATCAACCCACACTCTTACGCGAAGAGCCATTATTAAAGATGGTTTCTGCATAAGAGTGGGGCGCACTCAATCCTATATTGAACATAGTGATTAAAAAAACCAGCAAAGCAGATATCTTTCTCATTGTTTTTCCCTCCTCTTTAATGCACCGTCTGGGGACACCTACACACTACAAAAAAGTGCAATGTGTAGGTCTGACCCCAAAGCCGTTATTATTTATCAAGTTCTATGGGATTTGTAAAGGGAATTGTGGCGGGCGGATCGCAGGGGAATCACCTATGAAGAGGGGAAGTTTTCGGTAGTCGAGGAAGGATGAGGCGATCCCGGGCTTCTCTGCCGGTTCAGGTCCCTCGTGTTGCGTGTTCAGTCAAGTAAGATGGGCGGTTTCCCTATTTTGCTTGAAACGGACTTGGAAAGGAGTGCAAAGGCCCTTTCTGACGGAATGGTCCTTCCTGTCTTGAAATCAAGTTTCCTGTCATCAGAGAGTGGAATGATCAACAGCCTGTCTCCCTGGCGGTATCCCAGGAAAAAATAGTAAAGTGCCGGAACCTTGACGATAAAATAGGAAGACCGGGGAAGCCTTTCCGTGCATCTTCTTTCCAGGGTTTTTGCAATCAGTTTGCTTGTGTGAGGACTGCCGAACGACACGAGCTTCCATCTGTCTCCCTTCTTTCCCACGGTAAGGGATGCCCTGACATGGTTCGCAGCGGTTACAGGGTAAGTATATTCGTCACCGCCTTTCAAAAGTATCTTGGGATCGTCTTCAGACCGATATCCCTTGAGTTCATCCAGTCCGACCATGAACTCACGGATCGGCTCTCCCAATGTAGCATTATGTATTTCTTCCGCTGTCTCAAAACCGAAGTCCTTATAATTCGTCTCAGTGACCAGATTTTTAAATTGCGCCAAGCCTTTTTCAGCCGTCAACAGGGCCTCTTCGGGCGCCTGGTTCTGCGCTGATATATAGTTGATCAGCAGCGCGATGGCTGCAAAAACAAGTATGTACTTGAACGGCCGCATAAGATTGTCCTCAAGTCATATCCGATATTTTAGTACTATAAATCATAAAATCAAGCTTTATTTTGCATAAAAGTCATAATAATCGTCAAAAATAGCATTTAATCAGATCAATAAGCTGAAATAATCAGCAAACTCAGAAGATCGGTCATCCAGGATATTTTTTACTTTTATGTATAGGGGATATGACTTTTTTGCATCATGATAATTTTGCATGAAATGGATCAGTATTATGAATTTCCATTGGTTCCCGGATTATGGTTTTATCAAGGCAGGAATAAAACAGTGTTTGAGGTTTTTATGCTCTACGACTTTTCCGTGGTCCTGGTTTTCATTCTCTTTTCGATCCTCTTTGTCTGGGCGGCCATGTTTATCTCCTGGCTCCTCCGTCCCCAAAAGCCCACCCGGGAGAAGGCGATGATCTACGAATGCGGAGAGGATCCGGTGGGCGGGGGATGGGTGCAGTGCAATATCCGTTTCTACGTCATCGCTGTGATCTTTATTATCTTTGATGTTGAGGTGATATTCATCTATCCGGTGGCCGTGGTCTTTAAAAAGATGATCGGCCAAGGCATGGGACTCTATGTGCTATCGGAGCTGCTGATCTTCGTGCTGATTCTTTTGGGCGGGCTGGCTTACGTCTGGAAGAAGGATGACTTGCGCTGGATCAAAACCATCCGGGAAGAGTAGGGGAGTGCTATGGGACTGCTGGAACACAGACTGCCGGAGAATGTTTTTTTCACCAAGCTGGACCGGCTCACCATGCGTTGGGGGCTCAGGAACTCGCTTTGGTACTTGCTCTTTGGGACAGCCTGCTGCGCCATCGAGCTTATGCAGACCGGGATGTCTCGGTACGATCTGGACCGGTTCGGCATGATACCGAGGGCCACGCCCAGGCAGTCGGATCTCATGATCGTGGCCGGAACCGTGACCTACAAGATGGCCCTGAGGATCAGGCGGCTCTATGAGCAGATGCCGGAGCCCAAGTACGTGATCTCGATGGGGAGCTGTGCGAACTGCGGCGGGGCATTCGTGCACAGCTATTCTGTTCTGAACGGCGTGGACAAGATCATTCCCGTGGACGTTTATGTGCCGGGCTGTCCTCCTCGGCCTGAGGCCCTGATTGAAGGGTGCATGAAACTCATGGACAAGATCAATAGCGAGCCGAGGCTGGTGAGAAAGAAGCGGTCAGCGATCAGCAGTCAGCGATTAAAAGGATCCTTGCTGAAAGCTGATAGCTGATGGCTGAAAGCTGATAGCATTTAACGGAAGATATATGGACTTCATTGCAGACATCGAACAGGCCATTGAACACAGATATCCGGGCACCCTGCTCTCCCTGGTTCAGGGAGGGCAGATGCCCACACTTCTTCTGAACCGGAAATGGGTGGTCCGGGTCCTCTTTGTCCTTCGGGATGAGTTCGATTTTGAGTCCCTGATGTGCGAGACCGCATCGGACAAAAGGGACCGGATCGTCTTGATCTATCATCTTTTTTCCACCAAGCGCCGCCGGAAACTTGCGGTGAAGACCGAACTTCCCGGGGATGATCTCAGGGTGGAGACGGCTGAGGAGGTCTGGCGGGCCGCAAACTGGTATGAGCGTGAGATCTTCGATCTCTTCGGCGTGGAGTTCGTTGGGCACAGCGATCTGGTCCGGATCATGCTCCCGCCGGACTGGATAGGGCACCCGCTCCGCAAGGACTATGTGCCTGCGCCGGAATATCACGGGATGAAAATAGAATGGTGACGACGCGTTCGACTTTGCATACGCAGGAGATGATTCTGAATATGGGGCCCCACCATCCGAGCACGCATGGTGTGCTCCGCCTGATCCTCAGGCTCGACGGTGAAGTGGTGGAGGGAGTGATCCCGGATGTGGGGTATCTGCACCGCGGCATCGAAAAGATCGGGGAAGGGCTGACCTACAGGCAGTTCATCCCGTATACCGACCGGATCGAGTACCTGGCCTCCATGAACATGAACCATCTCTACTGTATGGCCGTGGAGAAACTTGCCGGGATCGAGGTCCCGGAACGGGCGGAATATATCCGGGTGATCATGGCCGAACTCAACCGGATCATCAGCCATATCATCGGATGCGGCGCGCTCGCCATGGATCTGGGCGCCTTCACCCCGTTCTTGTACGGGGTGGTGGAGCGGGAGAAGTGCAATGACCTCATGGAGATGACCTGCGGCCAGCGGCTGACCTACAACTACCTGCGGATCGGCGGGGTCTCCCAGGACCTTCCGCAGGGGTTTGAAGAGAAGACCGAAAAATTTCTCAATGGGATCAAAGACCGGTGGGACGAGATCAACAAGCTGATCTCCGCAAACGAGATTTTTATCCAGAGGCTGGCCAACGTGGCGGTCCTTTCGGTCGAGGATGCATTCAGCTACAACATCACCGGGCCCAACCTCCGGGCGTGCGGCGTGGACTGGGACCTGCGGCGGGATGAACCCTATTCCGTTTATGACCGGTTTGATTTCCAGGTCCCCGTGGGAAGGGGCGAGCGGGGGGCCGTGGGGGACTGCTATAACCGTTATATGATCAGGGTCCGGGAGGTCTATGAGAGCATCAAGATCGTGCATCAGGCGCTGAACCGGATCCCGGTCGGCGATGTCATGGCCAAGGTATCGAAGCTTTTCAAGCCTCCTGCAGGCGAGGTCTTCATGCGGGCCGAAAACCCCAGGGGGGAGATGGCGGTATTTATCGAGAGCGACGGATCGGACAAACCGTACCGGATCAAGTTCAAGGCCCCTTCTTTTAATGCCCTTGCGGCCTTCAACAAGATTTGCCGGGGCCACATGGTCTCGGACCTCGCGGCCGTCATCGGGAGCTTCGACATCGTGATGCCCGAAGTGGACAGGTGAATAAGAAAGCGGTTTCGAAAGGCTCAGGCCGGACAATGACGTTGTAAAAATTAGGAAGACTTGAAGACGATGCAATCCAGTTCCTCATGGCTCGCAGATTATTTTGAGCGCGTATGGTTCATGAATCCGACCCTTGCCGCCGTTCTTTCCGTGATTCTCGGCGTAGGAATCTGTATGGCCCTGATTCCGATCATTCCGGGTTTCGGAAGCTATTTAGAGCGGAAGGTCTGCGCGGACCTGCAGCAGAGGATAGGGCCGAACCGCGCGGGTTTTCTCCCGTTCGGAATCATGCAGGCGGTCGCGGACGGCATCAAGACCATCCAGAAGGAAGACCTGATCCCGGAGCACGCGGATCGGTTTCTCTTCAAGTCTGCTCCGTATATTTGTGTCATCGGGGTCTTCTCCTGTTTTGCCGTGATCCCGTTTTCCGGAGCAGGCCCGTTATCCGCCCTGAACCTCGGCGTCTATTATATCCTCTCCATTTCTTCCCTGATGGCCGTGGGGATCGTGCTCGCGGGCTGGGCCTCCAACAGCAAGTGGACCCTGCTCGGCGGGATCCGCTCCGCCGGCCAGATGATCAGCTACGAGATCCCCATCGCCCTTTCCGTGGTGACCGTGGCCATGGTTGCCGGCACCCTGAATATGAGCGGGCTCACGGCGGCCCAGCGGCTCGGATGGAACATCGGATTCTGGAACAGCAATATCTTTGTCACCCTTTCATTCCCGGTTTACTGGATCGCAGCCCTGGCCGAGTGCAACCGGACTCCCTTCGATATTCCGGAGGCCGAGTCCGAACTCGTGGCCGGGTATTTCACCGAGTACAGCGGGCTTAGGTTCTCCTTCTTTGCCATGGCGGAATATGCCGAGATGTTTGTGGTCTCAGCCATGGCCGTGGTCCTCTATTTCGGCGGTTTTTATCTCCCGTTCGAGGGGATCATGCCCTGGATCATGGATCTCTCCGGCGGGAGGCTTACGCTGATCCATTTTGCCGTTTTTTTAGGAAAGGTCTGGGCTTTGATGTATTTGATGATCTGGATCCGATGGACACTCCCACGGTACCGGATCGACCAGTTGATGGATCTCTGCTGGAAGGCCCTGATCCCGATTGCCTTTGTGAATTTTATGGGCGCAGCCTGCTGGATGGCCTTATTGGGGTAAACGGATGCTGCAGATGTTGAAACAACTGAAGGATACGCTATTGACCAGCTTAGCCGGGATGAGGATCACGGGCAGATACCTGCGGCCGGGGACCGAGGTCACGCATCTCTATCCCGAAACGCCGGCTGTGGCCTTTGAGCGGACCCGGGGACGGCTGAACGTGGACATGGACCGGTGCACCGCCTGCACGCTCTGTGCCAAGGCGTGCCCGATCCAATGCATTGACATCGTGACCGAGCGGAAAATCCAAGGCAAAGGAAAACGCGCGGCATGTTTTGTCATAGATTTTTCACGCTGCATGTTCTGCGGCCTCTGCGTGGAGGCCTGCTCCTTCAGCGCCATCCGCCACACGGGAAAGTGCGACTTCTCTTCCTATGTCCGGGAGGAACTGATCGTGGATTTCGGGCTCGGGTTCTACACCAATGAGGAGAAGAAAAGATCTGAAGGCGTTCAGCTATCAGCAACGGGCTGTCAGGAGGCTCATCGTGGAAGTGAGTAGGCAAAGAATGGTGCTTCATGCTGCATAGCATTTTTCGTCATTGTACGGCTTGACCGGACAATCCAGTTTTTTCATCCGGATTCCCCGATCAAGCATGCCCTCCGATCCCCCGATCAAGTCGGAGGACAGGCCCGATCGGGGGATCGGAGGACAGGCCCGATCGGGGGATCGGGGAATGACAGGGTTGGTGATTGGAATCAACCCACTGATCTCCTGGATCAGAAGGAACATCATGGAACTCAAGGAAGTCATTTTTATCATGATCGCGCTCACCACCGTGGTTTCGGGGTGGCTCGTGGTCTCTTTGAAGAACATCATCCATTCGGCCTTCGCCCTCCTCGTGACTTTCTTCGGTGTGGGCGGCCTTTTTGTCTATGTGGGCGCGGATTTTCTGGCTGCAACCCAAATCCTGATCTATATCGGAGGGGTGATGATCCTGGTCCTCTTTGCCATCATGCTGTCGGAGGGGGTCTATAATATCAGCCTCTTCCACCGGGCTCGGGTCCTCCCCGCGCTTCTGGTCCTGGGGGCGCTCCCCTATATCCTGTTCAGGGTGATCATGGAGGCATCCTGGCATGTCCGGTCTGGGGCAGGAGGAGAGGAGGTCATGGGGGGGAACACAACCCAAACCATCGGAGGACTTCTGCTCGGCGAATACCTCCTCCCGTTCGAGGTGATTTCAGTGCTGCTTCTTTCAGCTCTGGTCGGGTCGGTGGTCCTCATTCGCAAGGAGGTGGGGAAGAGGAGGGGAAAGGCCGCATGAACATCATCTCGCTGCAAAGTTATCTGATCATCAGCGCTCTTCTTTTTTCGTTCGGACTGTTCGCGATCATCACCAGGAAAAACGCGATCAGCGTGCTTCTCGGGTTCGAGCTGATTATGAATGCCGCGGGTCTCAACTTCGCGGCCTTCTCGCATTTTTCCGACTCGGTTATCCACGGGCAGGTCTTCACGATCTTTATCATCGCCCTCGCTGCGGCCGAGTCCGCGGTGATCCTGGCCCTGATTATTTCGGTCTATCAGAAGATGGACACGGTCCAGATTGATGAAATCGATTCTCTGAAAGGATGAGGTTATGGAGACGAATCAACTGATGCATCCATGGTTCCCGGTTTTAATCCTGGCGCTTCCGCTGCTGGCCTCCGTGGTCCAGCTCTTTGCAGGGAGGCGGCTCCCCAGGGGCGGGGACTGGGTTTCCACCCTGATGATCCTCGCCGGGTTTGTCCTTTCGCTGATCACCTTCGCCGACGTTGTGCTCAGGGGAGATCCCGGCTTCCGGTATGAGAGGGCCTTCAACTGGATCTCCTTCGGGAGCGTCAACGTGACCATGGGGATCCTGGTGGACAACCTCACGGCCGTGATGCTGGTCCTGGTCACGGGAATCTCTTCGTGCGTGCACGTTTTTTCCATGTTCTATATGCACGGGGATCGGAGGTACCCGCTCTATTTCTCGTACCTCTCCTTTTTCTGTTTTTCCATGATCGGGATTGTGATCTCGGATAATCTTCTGATGACCTTCATGTTCTGGGAACTGGTGGGGTATTCCTCCTATGCGCTGATCGGATTTTGGTTCGAAAGAGAGGCTGCAGCCGAGGCGCAGAAAAAGGCATTTGTCGTCAATCGGGTCGGGGATGTCGGGTTTCTGATCGGGTTGATGATCATCTTTTATGTGGTTGGCGATTTCCGCTTCGGCCGGATCTTTGAGGCCGCGGCCAACGGGACCTTCGATCGAAGCATTCCGATCTTCGGCCTCCCCCTCGTCACCCTGGCCGGAGTCGGGATCTTCCTCGGGGCTATGGGAAAATCCGCCCAGTTCCCATTCCATGTCTGGCTCCCCGATGCCATGGAGGGGCCGACCACGGCGAGTTCCCTGATCCATGCTGCGACCATGGTCGCAGCCGGCGTTTTCCTTACGGCCCGGATTTATCCGATCCTGACCCCCGAAGCGCTGATCTTCATCACCTATGTCGGGACGTTCACCGCCTTTATGGCCGCAACCATTGCCCTGGTGCAGAGCGATATCAAGCGCGTTCTGGCCTATTCCACCATCAGCCAGCTTGGATATATGATGCTCGGCCTCGGCTCCGGAGGTTATACCGCAGGCCTGGCCCATCTCTTCACTCACGCCTTTTTCAAGTGCCTCCTTTTTCTCTGTGCCGGGAGCGTGATCCATGCCCTGCATACCCAGGATATGTTCAGGATGGGAGGATTAAGAAAGAAGATGCCCGTGACCTTCGCGGCCATGCTCATGGGAACGCTGGCCATCTCCGGGGTCCCGCTTTTCTCCGGTTTTTTCAGCAAGGACGCGATCCTGGTCCAGGCGCTCTACCGGTATTTCACGGAGCCGCATCTTTTGCGCCTGCTCCCATTTGTCTTCGGGATGGGGTCGGCGGCGCTTACGGCGTTTTATATGTTCCGCCTGATCTTTCTCACCTTCTTCGGCAAGCCCAGGGATAAAAAGATCTATGCGCATGCCCATGAATCGCCTCTGCTCGCGACGGCGCCGCTCTGCATCCTCGCCGTGTTCACGCTCGGCTTCTTCTGGACCGGGACCGTGGATATTCCGGTCCCTTCGGGAGAGGTCAAAATTCCTGTGGGAATCGTGAAGCAGGGATGGGTCCAGGAGATGATCGTCGAGCCGGCGATTGCGGCAGGCCATTACGAGAATCCGTCCCTGATGGAGGATGAGCCGGCGCATAAGAAGGCCGAACACCTCGTGGAAGGGCTTTCGATTCTTTCGGCCTCGTTCGGGATCCTGCTTGCATGGCTGATCTATATCAGGAAAGCGGTCTCAGCGCAGGCCATCCGGCGTCGCTTCCGGTTGACGGTTCTTTTTCTTGAAAACCTCTGGTATGTTGACCGGCTGTATGAGATCGTGATCGTCAGGGGGCTTCACCGGTGGAACGCCCTGGTCTTCCAATTCGATCAAGTGATCATAGACGGTCTGGTCAATGCCATGGGATGCAGCGGGGAGTGGTTGAGCCGGGGCATTGGATGTTTCGACCGGGTGGTGATCGACGGGGCCGTCAACCTCACGGCCACGGTCTCCCAGTCGGTGGGCAGGGAATTCAGCCGCCTCCAGAACGGGAAGATCCAGGGGTATGTTTTTCTCGGGATCCTGTCACTCTGTCTGTATATCCTGATCGGAGTGATGTAGAAAGACAGACGGCTGAGAACGAATCCGTATCGAAAGGAATAACATGGAGTATCAAGCAGTCAATCCATATCATCTGCTGACCTGGATGACCTTTTTCCCCCTGCTCATGGGTGTGGTGATCCTATGCCTTCCGGACAGGCGGCCGGCCCTGATCCGTGGGGCCGCGGTCGTGGGTTCATTGGTCCCTTTAGCGCTTGCAGGGTATATTTTTTTTGCATATCGCGACAACGGCGCCCTGGCCTATGTGGAGCGCTATCCCTGGATTCAGATGTTCCACATCGAATACTACATGGGGATCGACGGCCTCTCCGCATCCATGCTGATCCTCACGGCCCTGATCTCATTCATCGCTGTGGCGGCCTCTTTTGGGATTGACAAACAGATCAGGGGGTACTTTGCCCTGATGATGCTCCTCCTGACCAGCATGATCGGTGTCTTCTGCGCCCTGGACTTCTTTCTCTTCTACATCTTCTGGGAACTCATGCTTCTCCCCATGTACTTTCTCATCGGGATATGGGGCGGGCCCCGGCGTGAATATGCGGCCATCAAGTTCTTTCTTTATACCCTGGCCGGGTCGGTCCTCATGCTCCTCGCGATGCTGGCCATGTATTTTTACTCCAATGTCGACGGTCACCACTCCTTTGACTTGATGGCTCTGTCCGCTCATTACCGGCAGTTCGAAGAGGCCGCTCCAATCCTTGGGTTTCGTTTTTCCCTGATCGTTTTTGCCGCCCTGTTCATAGGATTTGCGATCAAGATTCCGATCTGGCCGTTTCATACCTGGCTCCCCGACGCCCATGTGGAGGCGCCCACGGCCGTGAGCGTGATCCTGGCCGGCGTTCTTCTCAAAATGGGAGGGTACGGGCTGCTCCGGATCGGGTATGCGATCTTTCCGCAGGCGGCCGTTTACTTTGCGGTCCCCATCGGGCTGCTGGGCATGGTGAGCATCTTATACGGGGCCTTCTGCGCCATGGCTCAGACCGACCTCAAGAAGCTCGTGGCCTATTCATCGGTCTCCCACATGGGGTATGTCATGCTCGGTATCGCCTCGCTCAAAGAGGCGAGCATGGTCGGAGCCGTCATGCAGATGTTCAACCACGGGACCGCGACGGCCATGATGTTTCTACTGGTGGGGGTGATCCATGACCGGGCGCATCACCGGGAGATCAACGGGTTCGGCGGCATCGGCGCGGTCGTGCCGAGATATATGGGGGTCATGATCCTGGCCACGTTTGCCTCCATGGGGCTGCCGGGGCTTGCCGGGTTCATCTCCGAGATCTTTGTTTTCCTCGGCTCATTCCGTTCAGAGATCGCCTCGAACACCGGATCGGTATGGCACGTTATCTCCTTCCAGAAGATCACGATCATTGCGGCCTTCGGGGTGGTGATCACTGCGGCCTATCTGCTCCGGATGATTCAGAAGGTCTTTCTCGGACCGCTTAACCCAAAGTACCAGGCGCTTCCCGATCTCAATGCACGGGAGATCTTTACCCTGGTTCCGCTGGGAATAGCGGTTCTGGTCTTCGGAGTTTATCCCATGCCGCTCATCAGACTCATGGGGACATCCCTTTCCAACCTAGTGGGGTTCGTTCTGGGAAGTTATTAAGGGTCTTAAAATTGGGATCATCTCCGAAAGAGTGGGTGAAAACATAAGGGTTCAAGGGGTCAAGGATTCCAGGGGTCAAGTGAAGTGCTCAAAACATAAGGGACCGAGGGTCCTAGGGTTCAAGGGTTCCAGTGTTTTTCTCTGGAGATTTTGCTTGCATTTTAGTATTTCACTTGAATCCTTGACCCCTTGAATCCTAGAACCCTATGGCTTTTCGACCCTCGAACCCTTCTTACCCATTGGCAAACCAGGGCGATAAACATGCAAGACCATCTCTTTGCCGGAGCGTATGCATCATGCAACAGAACATCACTGATATCGCTTATCTGATTCCGGAACTCATCCTTTTATTCACCTTCGGAGCCATGCTTACAGCAGACCAGTTTCTGAAAAGAGGGAGAAAGAAGCCGATTGCGGTCATGGGGATCGCCGGGATGGGGCTTTTACTCGTGAGCCTCTGGATGCAGAGCGCCGGGCTTGCAGAAACCGGGCCGGTCTATATCTTTTCCCGCATGATGGTGGTGGATCCCTTCTCGATTTATTTCAAGTGGATCTTCGCCCTGACCACCATGCTGACCCTGTTCTTCGCCATGCGGTCCAAGGAGATCGAGAAACAAAACGAGGGGGAGTTCTATACCCTGACCGTGTTCGTCTGTCTCGGCATGTCCTTTCTCTGTTCCAGCACCCACCTCCTCATGATCTTCCTCTCCTTCGAAATGATCAGCATCATCTCGTATGTGCTGGCTGGATATCTCAGGGGCGATCCCCGTTCCAGCGAGTCCGGGATCAAGTACATGATCTATGGGGCCTTCACCAGCGGGATCATGATCTACGGCATGTCCATGCTCTACGGCCTCACCGGTTCCCTGGAGTTTCACGAGATCCATGACGCCCTGCAGGGGGCGAGGGGAGGGATCGTCCCGGTCACCGTGGTCCTCATCATGATCTCATCGGGTATGCTCTACAAGATCGCAGCGGCCCCTTTCCACATGTGGTCTCCCGACGTGTACCAAGGCGCGCCCACCGTGGCCACGGCCTTTTTCTCGGTCGGCCCCAAGGCGGCCGGGTTCGCCGTGTTCCTCCGGTTTCTGATCACGGCCTTCGGGTCCGGATCCGACGTGGACTGGCATCGGATCATTGAGATCCTTTCCATCGTGACCATGACCATCGGGAACTATACGGCGCTCCGGCAGGAGAACGTCAAACGGATGCTCGCCTACTCCAGCATCGCTCAGGCCGGCTACCTCCTCATGGGGCTTGCCGTGCTCCACGAGGGCGGGCGGGTCGCCATGCTTTTCTATCTTGCAGTCTACATGATCATGAACATGGGGGCCTTTCTCGTGGTTCTGGCGCTGGAGAATACCATCCAAAGCGCCGAGCTCAAAGACTACCGTGGAATCGGTCTCAAAGCGCCCCTCGCTGCAGCGGCCCTGGTGATCTTTCTTGTTTCCCTCGCTGGGCTCCCGCCTACGGCCGGGTTTGTCGGGAAGTTCTTTCTGTTCAAGGCGGTCATAGAACAGAAGCTCTATATCTTCGCCCTGATCGGAGTGCTCAACTCCGTGGTGTCGCTGGTCTATTACTTCAAGGTGGTCAAGGCCATGTATCTGGAGCATGACCCGGATTCGGTCCCGGGCAGGATTCGGATCTCTCCTTTGTACGCTGTGCTTCTTGTGATCCTGGTCCTTCCGGTCATTTATCTGGGCCTCTTCTTCCAGCCCATGTACGAGCTCTCCATCAAGGCGGTCTTCGGATGAGCTTTTCTTGGGGTCAGACTTTGATAATTGGATATTGAAACAACACGCATGCATCCATAAGTATATGGTGAAGAAGATCGTTGAGAGATTTTGAGATGATCATCAATTATTAAAGCGTTTCGGGAGGAGCAGCAGATTAAATATCAAATTATCAATGTCTGACCCCGAATTCAGAGTTTTAGAGACTCGGTCCTCTTTACATAGGAAATATGCCCGGACTCAAATTTCATCACGAGCTCGCCAAAGAATCTATCACTGGTCAGTTCCTTGATCAGCTTCAAGAGTTCCTCAATGGTTCGTCCATCATATATCCTGTAACGAACCAAAGAGGCGATGATCTGGCAGTCGCAATGGACTCGCTCAGTTTTACACAAACTGCAACTATGGCAATTCATCCGGATACCCGCTCTGATATTGGATGTTACAGCGGATCTCAAACCCCTCAGCTTATGGATGTCCCGTGCTTTCTGGAGAGACCGCGCTCTTGCTCATCTCTTTCAGCGAGAGAGGGCTTACGGTTTCCGCGTATTGAACATATTCGGGTTGGCGGCCCGTGATCTCCTCCACGGTTTTCCCTTCGATTCTTGCAAGTTCAAGAGGGTGTTCATGCACCATTCTTTCCCTGGATATCTTTCCCGTAAAGATCACCGTGTCCAGGGGAAAGACTTCCGGGCTGAACACGGCATTGTATATGTGCCAGATGATAATGACCAGAAACGCGAGCAGCGCCTCGTTTGTGTGAAGAGCCCTGGCATCAGGGATCACTGCCGCAGGGACAAACCTTGAGACAAGGGCAGGGAACCAGAGGGTCAGTCCTGTGGCGCCCATCAGAATTCCACCTACGATCACCCCCCAATATTCGAACTTCTGCCGATAATCGTACCGATCACAGTAGGCAGGATGATTTCTCATTTTAAGATAGTATTTCAGATTATCTAAATTGTCCGTGAAATCCTTTTTGAAAATCAACATGGCCGGCTTCCATTTTCCAAGGAGAACACCGAACATTCCTCCAAGCATGTGCTGCAGAGTCACCATCACAAGGCAAAGCCCGCTGAAACGATGAATCAGCCTGACGGTATCAATTCCGCCGAGTGCCATGATCACCCATTGGGAGAGATCGTAGCTGTGGAACTTCTGCGGCAACCCTGTGAGAACCAGAATCGCAAAGACGATGGCATTGAGCCAGTGTTCAACGATGCGGTATGGACCAAATCTCCTGATATAGGTCTTTTCCGGTTTTTCATTTTTCATCTTCTCTCCTTATTATCGCTTAATGACAAGACGCCAGATATGGAGCAGAATCTGTAGAAACAGTCCCACAACCATGAGCGGTATGAATATCTTATATAACAGGTTGATTGCAAAAACCACGGGCGCCCTTCCGAAACTCGCCTCATAATGCGGAATCCAACTGGCCGAAAAGTTGTCGGGCGCATTGAGGTGGCACGCCTGACATTTTTTAGCCAGGTAGGCGTGCACCTCGGGGGAATTCGGGGACGGCGGTTTGGCGATGTCATGAATGCCGTGGCAATCCGTACAGACGGCCACGCGTTTGGATTCGCCCTTCTGTTTGTAAAGTCCCAAGGTGATTCCGTGGAAGTCTTGATTATACGTTTTCACCACAGAGGATGAAATCCCATACTTCTTCATGAGTTTTTCTTCTGAATGGCAGCGGCCGCATATCTCAGGCACGAGGAGATGAAACTCGGCGGTCCTTGGATCCGATATTTTGTGCGCGAGGTGACAATCCGAGCAAGTGGGCGCGTCCGCGTTATGCTCTGATATCCGGGCGGCTCCATGCACACTTTTCTTGTAAGCGCTATACTTGTCTTCGTGACATTTGGCGCAAATCGGGGGAGTCAGCGCCTTGGTTTCCCTTGCCGGGACGATTGCGTGCGACCCATGACAGTCCAAACAAACCGGCGCATCTTCGTTGCCCTGGGCCGGCAGGCGGGAGTGGACACTTTCGAGTGTCTCCGTGTACTGCTCAAAATGGCAGGTCTTGCAGACTTGTGAAGAGGCAACCGTGTAATCCCTTTTGCTCTTGAAGTTCCTCTGAGGATGCGCCTGGGGAGAGAAGTCTGAGTGGCAGTCTGAGCAGGTCAGATCACGATGAATAGACTGTTCAATATGGGCCGGATCCACTTGGAGAGGGAGTTGGGCGCCATCTCCAAAGTTCAGGTGTATTCCTTGGCTGTGACAGACAAGGCAGTACTGTGATTCCTGGGAGAACTTGAAAGGTTTCACGTTATGGGCGGTATGGCAGTCCGTGCAGACGACGCCGCCGACCTCTCCGCCGCTCAGGACCGAGTGTATCCCTTTAAAGTCGGTATGGCAGTTTGTACAGACGCCGGAAAATAACTTGGAATAGCCTCGTTTACTGCTGAAAGTCTTTTCCGGGTGGTCTTCCGCCGAAAAACCCTGATGGCAGACCGAGCAGTCGAAGTCACCATGCGCCGATTCTCGCATCTGAACTGGGTCCACATAGAGAGACAGCTCTTCTCCCTTGCTGAGCGTCTTGCTCATCCCTTTCGTGCCGTGGCAGCCGAGGCACAAGGGTGCGTCCTCTCCATAGGCGTCTACGAAGAGCCATGAACACCACAAGAACACTCCCAAGGAAATGATGACTCGCAAACGCATCCGAATCCCTCCCTTTAGGTTTGAAAAGATTTCTCAAGGGTTCCACCTCGAGAATCTCCCGTTTTTATTTTGTCCGGCTCTTGATCAGTCCGAAGCCGCTATCTTACAGGTCCTTCGTTCCGGCGGCAGGAGCAGGATGAGGTTCTTTGTGCCACTCAGTGTGCACTCCAACCTTATTGAGAATCTTTCTGCCGCCTACGATGAACGGGATGGCAATGCCGACGATGGGAAGAAAGACTGCATAAACAAGGCCAAGGACCGGTGCGATCACGAACAATAGGACCCCGGCCGGAGCGCGCAAATAGATGTCCTTGTTTTTACCGGGAAGAATGTCCTCCGTATCAAACCGAACCAGCTCCCCTGTGGTGAAGTTCCAATAATTTCCTTTTTTTACTTTGTCGCCGCTTGTGTACTTAAACATAGGATTCGCCTCCTTTTTGTTTATGTTGAACGCACTCCCCGATGGTAACGAAAATTTCAAATCTCAAATTTCAAATCTTTTTTGTAGTGATTTTCCCTCCTTCTATCTGTGTCAACCTCCGACGCTCCTCCTTTCCCGCTGACCGTCAGCGTGAATGAGTCCCTGCAGGCCGAGGCCGCGTTCCCAATGGAAGACCGATGACGGCAAGATGGTACAAGGCTTGAAACACAACGGCAAAAAAGGCTGCAACGGCCGCAACGGGTAAAATCAGGAAATAAATCAAGCCGATCACTGGAGCAAAAATGAACTTGGCCGTAGACCTCAGCGGACCTTGGGGTCCTCTCTTAGAAGCTTCCGTCTCACCCTTGCGGCTGTCTCTTAGAGAATGGAATGGAATATGTGTTAATATTTTTGAGAACATGACCAATCCTCCGATGATGAATTCATTTGAATGCCTGCTCTTGTCTTGGGTCCTCCAATAACCTCCCCGCGCTAACCGGCACGTTGTGCTAAGAACCTTATGCACTCCGTCTTTTTGATGAATACAATATGCCCGGACTCATATTTTAAAAGCAGTTCGCCGAAAAACTTGTTTAGGGTCAGTTCCTTCAGTACATTCAAAAGTTTCTCTATGGTTTGTCTGTCGTGTATGTCCCGCACTTCCTGCTGAGGCTGAACTTTTGTTCTCTGCTTTCCCTTCTCCGGCGCCATAGAGACTTGTTCCTGTGTGATCCTATCCGCCATTTCCATTTCGTTTCCTGGAAGCTTTTCCATGGCGTTTTCCCTCTCCATGATCGGTTCAGCCGGGGAATTTATTTTCCCTTTTAACCCATACTATATCAAGATCCGTGCCAAGAGATCTTCACGGGGGAAATATTCGATTTCCTGCATATATTACGGGTAGTTAGATGGATGAGAAGGGGTAGATGGAAAAATTCGGGGGAGTGATAAAGTGTGACTGTCACTGTGACATAGCATTATTATAGTGTGACTTGTCACATATTTATTGATCTCTCTTTTGTTTCTCGAGATGATAGGCCTTGATCTTCCGGTAGATGGTCCGGCGGTTAATGCCCAGCAAGTGAGCCGCTCTGGATTTGTTCCAAGAGGTCTTTTCCAGGGCTTGTGCAATCGCCTCAGGGGCTAAGATGTCCTTTTGACTCCTGATGGAGACGGCCTCACTTCCGAGAAAGCTCTTGATATGGGGAGGGAGATAATCCATGGTGATGGTCTCCCCTCGGCAGAGGACAAAGGCATGTTCCAGGGTATTCTCCAGTTCCCTCACATTCCCGGGCCAGGGATGATTCATCAAGATCTCCTGGGCCTCCTGAGTCAGGGCAACAATGTCTTTATTGAGCTTCCAGTTCAGCTTCTTCAGAAAATAATCGATCAGCAGGGGGATATCGTCGCGCCTTTCCCGAAGCGGCGGGAGGGAGATTTCGACGACGTTCAAGCGGAAGTAGAGATCCTCCCGGAACTCCCCGCTCCGGACCTTGTCACGAAGCTCCCGGTTGGTCGCGGCCACGACCCGGACGTTCACCCGGATGGGAGTGGAGTCGCCGACACGCTCGAATTCCATTTCCTGAAGGACTCTCAGGAGCCGCAGCTGCATCCTGGATGAAATCTCCCCGATTTCATCCAGGAAGAGGGTCCCGCCGTCGGCCCGCTGAAAGCGTCCGATCTTGTCTTTGTCCGCCCCGGTAAAGGCGCCCTTGACATGTCCGAAGAGTTCGCTTTCAAGCAGGTTTTCCGATAATCCCGAGCAGTTGACCTTGACCAGCGGCCCGGCGCTCCGGGCGCCGCTGTAATGGAGCGCTTCGGCCACCAGCTCCTTGCCCGTGCCGCTTTCACCGGTAATGAGCACCGTGGTCTGAATGTCCGCGAGGTCCTCTATCAGGGAATAGATCTTCTGCATCTTCACATTTTGACCGATGATATGATAGAATTGCCGGCGTTCATTCAGATCTCTTTCGAGGGCGGCCAGGCGCGTTTCGTCCCGTATGACCAGGACAGCGCCGGAGAATATGCCCTGCCGATTCAAAAGCGGAGAGGCGTTGAGGGAGACCACCCGCGCCGGATGATCAGGGCGCCGGCATTCAATCCGCTGAGCCTCCACCGGCTTCTGATTGGTGAGTGTCAATTGAAGCATTTCAATGCCTTTCCCGTCGCATAGGACCGGCAGAGAAGCAAAGCTTTGACCGATGATCTTTTCCCGAGATAATTTGAAGATCTTGGCCGCCGCGTGATTGATCTCAACAACCTTCAGTTCCTTATCCACCATGATGATCCCGTCCTGCACACTCCTGAAGATCGCTTCGAGATTGGATCGGAAATGTTCATTCTCCTCCACGATCTTTTTGTGCCGGAGGGCCCGCAGCGTCACATCGAGCAGCGTCTCCTTCTCCACGGGTTTGGCAATGTAGTCAAAGGCGCCGAGGCGGATCGCCTTCGATGCCGTCTCAAGGCTGGGCGCTCCGGTGATCATGACCACCGGGATGTTCGGATCCTTGTTCTTGACCGCCTCGAGCAGATCCATGCCGGTCTTTCCCCCCAGGAGGATGTCCGCAAAGACGAGGTCGGGCATCTTCTCTTCGATCTGCTTCAGGGCCTCCTCATAGTCCCGGGCCGTTGCCACCTCATGGCCCTCGTCCGCGAGGAAGCTCTCAAAGGTGAGCCGGATGCTCTTCTCATCGTCCACAACCAGAATACCGGCCGTCATGCCTGCCCTCTCTCTCAGCACAGAGACGGAATCGCCTCCATGCTCGGATCCGGATTACGCTGATTCATTCCCCTAAGTGGTCCTGTTCGTAAATATGGTGACGTACCGAGAGGGCCTGCCTTTGCCGGCGCCTGTCTGCCATGGCACAGGCAGGCTCGAATGCCGCCGTATTTACGAATAGGACCACTAAGACTTGTCCGCTGCTTCGCCGGTGAAGGAATTCCTGTCTATGACCGCCGGTAAATCAATGATGACCTTGGTAAAGGCGCCCTCTTCACTTTCGAACCCCATTCTGCCGTCATGATCGCCGATAATGCCGTGACTGATGCTCAACCCAAGGCCGGTCCCCTGGCCGGCCGGCTTGGTGGAAAAAAAGGGCTGAACCACTTTACCGAGAAGCGTGGCAGGGATTCCCGTACCCCGATCGTAAAAGGTCATGCGCAGATAGGACCGGCCGTCCCGGGAAATGGGTTCACCGATTATCTCAAGCCTTTTGTCTTCATCCGTACCGGGATATTTCTGGTTTAATGCATAGAGGGCATTATTGATGATATTCAGAAAGACCTGTTGAATCTGATGGGGGTTCGCAAAAATGGGAGGAAGGTCCAGGGGGAGATCCGTCTTCAAATGAACGCCGTTCTTCTCAAGAAGGGTTTGGCTCAGCGCAAGGGTGTCGGAAAGAATCTTGTGAATGGAGACGGGGATTTTCTCCTTCTTCTGTTCCCGTGCAAATGAAAGCAGACTGCTGACGATTCCGGCAATACGGCGGCCTTCTTCAATAATACCATCCGCCATATCATGTTCTCTCTTTCCACTCGAATTCTTGTCTGCAATGATCTGCGCGTAGTTGATGATGCCGTTGATGGGGTTGTTGATCTCGTGCGCCACGCCGGCGGCAAGTTCACCCAGGCACGCCAGGTGCGAGGCGCGCATGGTTTCAGCCCGCAGCTTGATCTTACTGGTGATGTCTCTGTAGATCATGATGACCTTGTTCACTCTGCCTTCATCGTCCCTGATGGGGAAGGCGCTGGCCTCCCAGATTTGACCGTCAGGGAAAGAGACCTCCGCGCTGACCGGGTTTCCGGTCCGAAAACACTCCAAGGCATGGCAGTCTTGGCAGGGGCCCCCGGCATGTTTCAACAGGTCATAACAGTATCGCCCCTTCAGATCCGGCGCCCCATTCCCCATTTTATCCGAGGCGCCTCTGTTGGCCCAGAGGACTTTCAGATCGGGAGAAAGGAGGAAAATGGAGTTATGAATCGCATCGAGCAGGGTATGATATTCCTGTGAAAGCCTCCGGAACTCTCTTTCACTCTTCCGCAAGGCCTCCTCAGCCTGCCTGCTTTCAGTGATATCCTCAAACAACTCCAATAAGTGATGGGTCTCTCCGTGCTCATCCAACTGAGGAATGGTCGTCACGCGAAGAAACTTGTCCTTCAAAGGTCTTTCAATCACAGCAGGGTTTTTCGTCTGGAAACAACCTTCTTTCTTGCAGAAAGAACAGATTTTCTCCTCCCCGGTCTTTGTAGAGTCATCGGCATATTCGCCCACAGTCTCATAACACGGCCTTCCTGTGAGATCTTCTTGTCTCATACCGGTTAATTTTGTGAAGAACTTATTGATGCGGATGAATTTATATTGATCGTCAAGGTAGGCGATACCCAGGGGAAGATTGTCGAAGATGGCTCTTAATTCAGTCTCTTTACTCTTCATTGCAAGTTCTTCCCGATATTCTATCCCTTGAAGAATATTTCCCGACCCTCTAAAGTCTCGACCCTTTTGCCGACGGGGTTAAGATGCAGAGGGAGACGAGGCCCTTCAATCGTTTAGAACTTAACATAGGCCCTATGGAAAAGCAAGATGCATGCCATGATCAAAGGGGTCAAAGTAAATTGCGTCAAACGACGATCACCCCTCTGACCTTCAATGCGCACAGCCCCCGCCCTGGCCGTGCCCGCCGCACACCTGGCCCGGCAGGAACCGGGGCAGCTTTCCTGCATTGAATAGCTCAACGTTTTCTTTTACGGTCTTTCCCACGGCCTGGTAAACGGCGATGCCGGCCTGCGCGAGTTTCATGAGTGCGCCCTGGCCGATCCCCCCGACCACCACGCCGTCTACGTGCTGTCCATCGAGGGCCCTGAGCGGTTCGCACATGCCGTGTGCATGATGCTGGTCGGCGTTGTAAACGGTTGAGACATCCCGGCTCTCGGGATCCACCACCACAAATGCGGGGGCGGAACCGAAGTGACCGTAGACCTCGCTTTCAAAGGCGTCGGACTTTTTCACGGGGAAACAAAGTTTCATTTTAGTTCTCCTTTCATGTAAATGGGTTCTTCAAATACAAGGGCCTTGCCTTGGGAGAGGGCCATGGCCGACTTTTTCCTTGCGCTGGAGAGGATTCTCTGCACCGTGCCCCTGGATATCCCCATCCTTTCCCCTGCCTCTTCCTGTGTCAGACCGTCCAGGTCGCACAGTTTCAAGGACTCCAGCTCATCCTTGTAAAGGGGTATCCGTTCGACGTCCGTCATGGGGATCCCTGTGGGCTTGAATGACCTTCCACGCCATTGACAGCCGCAGGATCTGGGTTTCTTATATCTCGGGGACATGGGTTGGCCCTTTCATATTGTGCATATGCACAATATAGACGCCTTATCCATTCTTGTCAAGGGGGATTTTTATGTTTTTTAAATGGAGTGCGGCGCCGAGCTATCTTCCAGCCCAGCCCACGGCGGCCATGTAGATGATCGTCTCCTCGATACCGTCGAGGCCGATCAGTCGGTTTACTTCATCATCAAAAAAGGCCGCAATGGCGCAGACCCCGAGGTCCAGCGCTTCGCAGGCCAGGTAGAGATTCTGGGCGATGTGACCGGCGTCGAGATAGATGTACCGGTATGCCCTTTGCTCGTATTTCCACTTGGCCCGTTCGACAAGGGCGGACCAGAGGAAGGTAACCTGCGCCTTCATGACCATGGTTTGGCCCAGGGCGGCCTTGGCAAATTCCTTGGAGAGATCCCCCCGCTGAAGAAACTCAAGGTCAAAGTGCCTGGGCCTGAAGTGATAGAGACCGTGTTCGAGGCCTTCCACGGCCCTGACAGAAAGGTAAGTCTCTACGGGATATAAGGCCCCTGCCGATGGCGCGGTTCTGAACAGATGGTTCCCATGGCCGGACGTGATCCCCTGCGCCGCCCACAACAGGGAGGAGAGCAGTTCAAGTCCGAGAGGCCTGCTATCGTCAAAATTCCTCCTCGATCTTCTCTGAAGCAGAAGGCTCCACAAACCCGGTTCCCCTGAGAGGTCGGGTTTGGGGAGGGTCATGACCGATAGGGGGTCCTCGTAATACTTGAAGGGTTCAGGCCGACGGCGAAAGTCCAGGGAATGACCGCCGATCTTTCCGGGGTCGTACTTGGTCTCCTGCTGAAACCTCTCTCCAATGTCTTTCATGATTCTCTGATTTGCAATAAGCTTCTCAAATGCCCCGGTATTTGCGCTACTTCAGTGCCTCGTAAACCTTCCCGACCATCTTGGCCGAGGGCTTGAGGGTCTTGGCCCCTTCGATCCATCGTGCGGGACAGGCCTCATCGGGGTGTTTGGCCAGGTGGATGTTGGCCTTGAGTTTTCTAAGAAGTTCATCCACGTTCCTCCCCATGTTGTAGAAATTGACCTCCGAGGCCATGAGTTTCCCCTCGGGGTTGATGATATAGGTTCCCCGGAGGGCCAGACCTGAGGCGGGGTCATAGATGCCGAACAGCTTTGAAACGGCGCCGGTAGGGTCGGACCCCATGGAAAATTTCACCTTCTCCAGGAGCTTCTCATCGCGCTGCCAGGCCATGTGCACGAACTTGGTATCGGTACTGACCGTGATTAACTCGGCGCCCAGTTTTTTGAATTCATTCTGCCGATCTGCCAGATCAGCCATTTCCGTGGCTCAAACAAAGGTGAAGTCCGCCGGATAGAAAAAAAGGATGGTCCATTTCCCGGCTTTTTCCAGCGCGTTAAGGGAGGTTTTTCCGAAGTCGGACCGTTCCGGATCATAAGTCTCCAGGGCAAAGTCCGGAACCGTCTGTCCCACCTGTAGTCCGTAAGCAAGTTCCTGTGTCATCTCATCCTCCTGATTGTTGATTAATAAAGTTGGTTCTTCTCCCATATAGTGGGTAAAAAGGGTTTGAAGGTTGAAGAACCATAGGGTTATAGGATTCAAGGGGTCAAGGGTTCAAGTGAAATACTGACGGCTGGAATTCTTGACCCCTGTCTATGGAGTATAATCGTCATTGTCTGTTTTGGCAAATGGGCGGTTCCCTCCGGGTCTATTGGGGATGGACATGGTTATTCGTAAACTCCACGATGTGACAGACGATTTCCTCAGGGGTTTTGCAGACCTGGAGCAGGTCCAGATCCTTGGGAGAGATGCATTTCTCAGTAAGCATGGTCTTCCTGAAGAATTCAAGGATCGGCTCCCAGTATCCGGGATCATAGAGGACGATGGGGAAGTGATCGATCTTGTCGGTCTGGGCGAGGGTCAGGGATTCGAAGAGCTCATCCAGGGTCCCGAAGCCCCCGGGAAAGATGACAAAGGCGGTGGAATATTTTACGAACATGAGTTTGCGGACGAAAAAGTATCTGAACTCCAGGGAGATGTCCTGGAAGGGGTTCGGGGTCTGCTCAAAGGAGAGTTCAATGTTGCATCCTACGGAGATGCCGCCCCCTTCCTGCGCCCCCTGGTTGGCCGCGGCCATGATGCCCGGGCCGCCGCCGGTGATGATGGGATAGCCCTTCTCCGAGAGGAGACGAGCGGTCTCGCGTGCGGCCTGGTAATAGCGGTGTGTCTCCTCTGTCCGGGCGGAGCCGAAGATGGCCACGGCGCCGTGGATCTCGTGTAGGTTCTCGAAACCTTCCACCACCTCGCCCAGGATCCGGAGGGCCCTCCAGGGATCCTTTTTCGTAAAGTCCTCCCTCTCTTTCAATGGCGGGGTGCGGAGCAGTTCACGGTCTTCGTTAACGGACTTCTTGCATTTTCTCTTCATCAAACGTCCTCATTTCAGGGATGCCAAGAAACGGGAAGCCCCTCTGTGTCGAGAAAGGGGCTTTCCCTAGATGACAGCCGGCCATGACTTACGGTTTGACCTTCGGCAGGTTCGCAAGGGCGGCCTTGATCTTGGCCTCCGGATAAGCGCAGTCCGTGAGTTTGCCGGAGAGGTAGTCATCATAGGCGCTCATGTCGAAGTGCCCGTGTCCGGAGAAGTTGAACAGGATGACCCGTTTTTCTTTGCGTTTTTTGGCCTCGAGCGCCTCGTCGATGGCGGCGCGGATGGCATGCGAGGTCTCCGGGGCGGGGATGGTCCCCTCGGATCGGGCGAACATGAGCGCCGCCTCAAAACAGGTGAGCTGCGGGTAGGCCCTGGCCTCGATCACACCGGCATGCACAAGCTGGCAGAGGAGCGGGGCGTCCCCGTGGTAGCGGAGACCTCCGGCATGAATGCCCGGCGGGACAAAGTCGTGCCCGAGGGTATGCATCTTGACGACCGGGGCCATCCTTGCGGTATCTCCATAGTCAAAGGTATAGGGGCCTTTGGTCAGGGTGGGGCAGCTTGCGGGTTCTACGCCAAGGAGCCGCACCTTCTTGCCTGCCGCCTTGTCCGGCACAAAGGGGAAAGAGAGGCCGGAGAAGTTGGAACCGCCCCCCACACAGCCGATGACCACGTCCGGGTACTCGCCGGCGATCTCCATCTGCTTTTTAGCTTCGAGGCCGAGGATGGTCTGGTGCATGCAGACGTGATTGAGCACGCTCCCCAGGGAATAATGGGCATCAGGGTCGGTGGCCGCCTTCTCTACGGCCTCGCTGATGGCGATGCCGAGGCTCCCGGGATTGTCCGGGTCCTTTTTCAGCAGTTCCCGGCCGTAGTTGGTCTGGTCCGAAGGGCTGGCAAAGACCTTGGCGCCCCAGACATGCATGAGCGAACGGCGATAGGGTTTCTGGTTGTAGCTGACCTTGACCATGTAGACCTGCAGCTCGATATTAAAAAAGTTGCAGGCCATGGCCATGGCCGATCCCCACTGGCCCGCCCCGGTTTCGGTGACTATCCGTTTGGTCCCTTCCTTCTTGTTGTAATAGGCCTGAGCGACCGCGGTATTGGGCTTATGGCTTCCGGCCGGTGAGACGCTCTCGTTCTTGTAATAGATATGGGCCGGGGTGTCGAGGAGCTTTTCGAGCCGCGTTGCCCGAACCAGCGGTGTCGGCCTCCAGATAGAATAAATCTTCATCACCTCATCCGGGATCTTGATCCAGCGTTCGCCGCTCACTTCCTGTTCGATGAGCCCCATGGGAAAGAGGGGAGTCAGATCACCCGGTGAGACCGGCTGCAATGTCGCCGGGTGAAGGACCGGCGCCGGGGGGCCTGGAAGGTCCGGGATCACATTGTACCATTGGGTCGGCATTTCGCTTTGTTTGAGATAGATACGGTTTTCCATCATGTTTCTCCTCAGGAAAGGTTATAGCCGGAATATACCGGGAAATACGGCACCGGCATGGGATCAGCGTTTTGAATGGGAACGTTTAGGACGCAAGCAAACCTTCCACGGGCATAAATTACCAAGACCGTTTATAAATGTCAATAAAGGAAAAATCCAGCCCTGAAAATACAGGTGAAATGCCCGGAAAGAGCTATTTCCGGAGGAAAAAGAATTCTTCGAAAAGCCGCGGGTCATCGAACGTTCTCTCGCCGATCAGGGCGGTCCCATGATGTCCCCTTTGCCGCATGCTGCCGATATCAGGAATCCCTGCCGGAAAGAAAAGAAAACGCTCGGGCCTTTCCGTCTCCCCTTTCACGATCCCCTCGGGGCTGAATATGCTCTCATTCCGTCCGCTGTCCCTCGGAAGAGATTCCAGGACGTCGTAAGGGAGAAGGGTATAGGTGATAGGGGTGCCGGCCGAAAAGCCGGTGTAGTGAATGCGTTCCACCCAGTGCCTTCGGGTTCCGATCCGGACGGAGAGCCTGGATCCAGGCTCATACGGAGGGAGCCACTGAGGGACAAAGGCATCTTCCCGGAACAGTTCGGTCTTGGGTCCCCTGAAAATCTTTTCCGAGGGAAAGAAGAAGTGATAACATCCGCAGTTGTGGATCACGTCGACCATGGCCGGCTCCCCTGCCGGAAGAAGCGTGATCCTCAGGTTCATGCCGTGGATCCTGCCTGACTCAATATCGAGCAGGCCGGTCCTGGGTCTTTGTTTGTACCAGATTACATAGTTCAACTGGAGAAGGGGACTTCCTCTCAGTATGGCATGGGTCGCATAATAATAGACTGCGGGGCGCTCCGTGTCCACGGCCATGTATGGGCCTTGCCAGACCACGATACCCGGGAGGTCATAGTCCCCTGTCACATCCTGTTCCAGCACCGGGGCATAGCGCTCTGCAATCCACTTCAGCTCCTGATCGCTGAGCAGTGGAATTCCGAGAGGATTTTGAGATGCCTTTAAAAGCAGGCCCTCAACCGTGTTCCCATTGAGATCCGGCATCTGAGATATACCGGGAGAAAAAAGGGTCAGGGTTCCACGGGGCTCAAGATCTTCGATGGGGACGGCATACTGTCTTGAGACCTTGGCCTTGTAGTTTGCGATCCCTAATCCGATAGGAATTGTAAACAGGGGATAAAGTCCCAGGACCTTTCTTGCTCTCCGGTATTCCGAAGGGATCTCCTCCGAATTCAGGGCGAGCGTACTCCATCCGACGTTCTTTTTTGCATGACTCAGGAGCGCCTGGGCGCATTCATGGGCATCGGCCTTTAAAGATTCTCGAAGGTCCTGGGACGACGGCTCACCGATCCCGGGCCCGCTCTTCAGCCCGTGCAGCCATGGAGCCAAGGCCGCATCCGGCAGGTTCTCGATCTCCTTGTTGACGGCCAGGCTCCCTTCCTGATCGAGCAGATTCAACCACTGTTCACCCTCGGCCTGGTCCGTGATGAAATACTTCATCTCCTCCAGGAAACGGGTCGTCCTCGTGAGGGGTTGTCCAGGAACCGGGCTTGAGCCGGTGTCCCGGACACCGTAGGCATCCACGGTATGCTCGAGATCATTCAGGAAACCTGCACACCATTCCGTTCCGGGCTTATCCTGGGCCGGTGCAGGGGAGGGGGAGAACCCGGACAAGAGAATCGTCATCAGGATGATCTTTACAACGTTTCCGAACCTCTTGTCTATAACGGGGATTGAAAGCGCCGCGCATATCCTTGCCTGAAGGGGAGTGCATCCATGCATGATTTATCCTTTCTCCTGTCTTAAACCAGTATAATTCATGGCTGAAGATGTGACAACCGGTCTTTGGCCTTTGGGTGTGTAAATCCATTTGCAGAGAAAGACCTGTTCTGGTATTTTTATACAGAGCGGCATAACTTTGCATACCTTCTTTACATCAGCCTCCCCTTTGTAAAAAGAGGCTGGGTGGGGTGGAGTCAGGGGGGATCTACCTCCCCTCCCCCCTCCTTACAAAGGAGGGGAGAATGAAATTCTTCCCTTTTTCAAAGGGAGGACAGAGCCTGCCCTCGAATGGGTTTATCGGCCGATGGCTCGTAGATGGGAGGGATTTTATAGCTTGATCTCATCATCATTGAGACCATGAATATACCCGGAGGAGTGAGTATGAGCAATAGGATCGTTCTATGCAGCCAATGCGGCGCCAGGAACAGGGTTCCCGTAGAAAAGCTCAACGCCCATCCACTATGCGGGAAATGCAAGAGCCCGCTCCGTCAGGTTTTAGATCATCCTCTGGAAATCAGCGATGCGGCCTTCGACAAGGAAGTCTTGCAGTCTCCGCTGCCGGTCCTTGTGGACTGCTGGGCATCCTGGTGCGGGCCCTGCCGCATGGTGGCGCCGATTCTAAAAGAATTGGCCGGGGATTATGCGGGGCGCTTGAAGATCGTAAAGCTCAATACCGAGGAGAACCTGATCATCCCGGCGAGGTTCGGCATCCGGAGCATCCCCACGCTCCTCCTCTTCCGTAAAGGGGAGCTTGTGGATACCCTGATCGGGGCCCTGCCCAAGGCGCAGATTGAAAGCCGTCTCCGTCAGGTTTTGTGATCAGGGAAGTCTGCCGGGATCCTGTCTTTATAATCGGTTCTTCTCCCATTTAGTGGGTAAAAAGGGTTCGAGGATTCCAGGGTTCAAGGGGTCAAGTGTTTGTTTTCCAGTGATTTTATCAGTGCCTTGAGCATCCGCTCAACCTCCTCGATATCACTCTTAAGTCTCTTTAACTTCTCATCCCTGATATAACCAAGATCTCCAGCGAGTAATACTTGTGTCTCCAATTCGCAATTAGAACCATAAGAGATGTATAAGGATCTAAGATAATCCAGTGTTGTCTTTCTTCCATATCCTTCCGCAATGTTACTTGGAACCGAGACAGCAGACCTTCTAATCTGTGACGTCAGGCCATATCTTTCTTCTATAGGAAATCTTTTTGTTGTTTTGTAAATCTCCAAGCATAATTGATAAGACTGGGGCCCTTCCTTTAACTCCTTGTAGTGTTTGAGCACTTCACTTGACCCCTGGAATCCTTGACCCCTTGACCCCTGATGTTTTCACCCACTCTTTTGGAGATGATCCTTATAATCAGGAGAACGGCGCGTCATCAAAACATACAATTCTTTGTAGCGTCTGTTAATCGTATCCAGAAGAATGCCTGTGACCAGGGAAACGACGGAGAAGACAGCCAGGCATGCGGCCGCAACCGAGGCTGCAGGATGAATCACCCAGCCGTCAGCGGAAAATTCATGGAAGGCGTTCCATCCAAGAACAAGACTCAGGAGGAGGAGAAGGATAGAGACCGCGAAAAAAAAGGCAAGGGGTTTGTAATCCTTGAAAATATTAAATATGGTCAGTCGTAAACATAGATTTCCGCCTGGGGCAGGACCTCCCTGAAATCTCCGACAACCTTTTCGATTGCGGCCTCTTCATTAAAACATGGGATCAATACAGCAATTCTTGGGTCCATGACCACCGTGATGTTGCTTATTCCAGCCGGTTATATTTAGTTAATCTAAGCTGTGAGGATGTAACCTTATCAGGAGACCGCTGGGTTGTCAAGTCACCCCGGACAATCGGGTCTGCGACAAATTTATGGGTACACATCAGGATTACATATGTTTGTCATTGTCCGGCTCGACCGGACAATCCACCCTTCGACAGGCTCAGGGTGGCAATTGTCATGGTGAGCTTGTCGAACCATGGATTCCCCGATCAAGGGGTCGGGGAATGACGCTCTCCGAGAGAATGGTTATCTATAAGTTTGTCACAAACCCGTCCTGTATCGCCGGTTCGGCGGTGTTGATCAGGGCGAGCAGTTCGGTGTAGTTCTCCGTTTTTAGCGCCCGCTTGACCATGGCAGGCTCCAGAAAGGTGCGGCTGATATCCGAGAGGAGTTCGAGCTGCGACTCGGGATCATGCCCGGGGATGAGAATCAGGAAAATCAGGCGGGCGGGCTCTCCGTCCGGGGCGTTGAAATCCACGCCGTTTTTGGCGACACCGAGGGCGAGGAGGGGCCGCTTCAGAACGTCGATGCGGGCGTGGGGAATGGCCACACCGTTTCCCACGCCTGTGGAGACGATCTGTTCCCGCTTCCAGACGGCCTCGCTTGCAGCTTCATCGTCAAGATCAGCCCCCTGGCAGGCGACTGCACAGAGCTTCCGGATGGCCTCCTGAGAGTTCAGCGCTTCAAAGTCTTTCATGAAGACTTTGGGTGTGAGAAAATCGGTGACGCGGAGAGGTTTCTTACGGCGGAGGATCTTCTGTATGGCCGTTCCGCTTGTCATGGATGTCAATATGGCCATGATGACCAGGGCCACGAACATGCGTTCACTGATGATCCCCGCTTGAAGGGCGAGGAGGCCGAGGATAATCTCCATGGCGCCTCTGGCGTTCATGCCGAAACCGATGGCCCATGCCTCTCTACGCGTCAGTCCGCTCCAGATCGCCCCGAACCCGCAGCCGAAGACCTTTCCTGCCGTGGCGATCACAAGAACGGTGAGGACAAGGGGGAAATCGAAGTTTTGAATGAAATTGACTTTCAACCCGATGCTGGCAAAAAAGAGCGGTGCGAAGATGAAGGAGATGAACTGATCGAACGTGGTACGCGTGTGTTCCCGCAGATGGGGCGAGTCTCCCAGGGCCACACCGCAGAGGAAGGCGCCGAAGATTGCGTGGATGCCGATCCATTCGGTATAGGCGGCGCACAGGAGGGCAACCGAGATGCAAAAGCCCAGGATGCCGCCGGGCCCTCTTGTGTGCGCCTGGACCCAGGGGAGAATGCGGTCGATCAGCCATCGCCCGATAGTCAGCATCAGGGCGACAAAGCTCAAGGTCAGCCAGATCGTCTGCCACAGGCCGGGTCCTGAATTCGATCCCCCCATCATGCCGAGGATGAGAGCGAAGATGATCCATCCGATCAGGTCATTGAAGATTGCAGCGGCCACGATGATCATACCGAGGTCCGTTTTAAAAATATTGATATCCATGAGGATCTTGGCCACCACAGGAAGAGCGGAGATCGAAAGAGCCGTGGCGAAGAAGAGTGAAAAGATCAGCGGATCCGCCCCGGGTTCGCTCCCCAGAAGCTTCGGCGCAACCCAGGCCGAGCAGAAGCCCATCAAAAAGGGAACGGCAATGCCTGTGATACCGACGGTGAGGGCGGAACGACCCTGGCGCCAGACCGTGGAAAGATCCACCTTCATTCCCGATACCAGAAGAAAGAGGGCGATGGCGAGCGTGGTCAGGCTGTCAATCCCGACAGCGACCGGGCCTCCCTTGGGGAACAGGTTGGCGCTCACGTCCGGCGCGAAGAATCCGAGGACGGTCGGCCCCAGGAGGATTCCCGCAAGAATCTCGCCGAGCACGGCGGGCTGGTGAAGCCGGTGGGCGATCTCACCGAGAAGCCGCGCCGAGGCCAGCAGGATACCCAGAGAGAGAAAGAAGATCGTTATGTTGTTGTGCGTCAAGGTTTCCATTTGAAACAAGAGACGTCATTCCCCACGTGGATCGTCTATGACCCGTGGGTACAGGGAATCCAGATATTAAATCATTATACAAATTTTCCAGATTCGGATTCGAGATTTAAATAAGATCCATTTTTCATCTGCGTCTGTTTCGCTTAATCTATCAGTGCAGAGAAGCAAAATCAAGATGTTTCAATCCTCATGGTGTGCGACAAATTTATGGGTAAATATTTCTCTAAGAGCGTCATTCCCCGACTGGATCGGGGAATCCATGGTTCGACAAGCTCACCATGACAATTGTCACCCTTAGCCTGTCGAAGGGTGGATTGTCTGGTCGGGCCTGTCCTCGGTTCATCCCCGCACGTGCGGGGAACATTGTGCGGCGATCATTGGCGTTTCAATCCTCACCCGCCCACGTGGGCGGGTGCTACCCGGTCGGGAGCAGTTTAGACCGGGGTTCTATTAAGTTTCAATCCTCACCCGCCCACGTGGGCGGGTGCTACAATGAACTTGTTGATGGTGACTATACACTTGTTCTGTTTCAATCCTCACCCGCCCACGTGGGCGGGTGCTACGTCCCCTTTCTGTTTTCCCTTCCAGGCCGATTCCGGTTTCAATCCTCACCCGCCCACGTGGGCGGGTGCTACTTCAAACCGTATGTCTATAATATGTCCATTTTTAAGTTTCAATCCTCACCCGCCCACGTGGGCGGGTGCTACTTCGGATCGGGGACCACGTAACCCTCGAGATCGTGTTTCAATCCTCACCCGCCCACGTGGGCGGGTGCTACCCTTTTTGAACCGCCCTTCCGACGCGGCCTTGGTGTTTCAATCCTCACCCGCCCACGTGGGCGGGTGCTACGTCCGAAGCGCCCCCGTCAGATCCGCTTGCTGAGGTTTCAATCCTCACCCGCCCACGTGGGCGGGTGCTACTCGGCAGGGGGGGACCTTAAGTTGTAGTCTAAACCGTTTCAATCCTCACCCGCCCACGTGGGCGGGTGCTACTTCCAGGGATATTCCAAGTTAACGTATATTAGCTTGTTTCAATCCTCAC
>Ga0210044_10001829_pt1 | contig 32307 bp, 25 predicted proteins | sample CryGey13umfilter_2_FD_183959 | JGI IMG/M metagenome (GOLD analysis project Ga0210044, IMG submission 183959) | Groundwater microbial communities from aquifer in Utah, USA - Crystal Geyser 4/9/14 3 um filter (SPAdes) (version 2) | ecosystem: Environmental > Aquatic > Deep subsurface >...
ACAAATATTGCTATTTCCGTCATTCCGGCGAAAGCCGGAATCCATTGAGTGGCCTTCGCGATAGTGGATAAAGGGACTCCGGCCTGCGCCGGAGTGACGAAAAAAGCGTTTTGCAGAGGCTTCTATAGCCTTACAACTCCGCCAGTTCCTTCATCAGCCTCTGCACGCCTTTGACGCGTTCGGCGGCGTTTGACCATTGACGGATGGCGACGATTTTCTGGTCGGGACGGAGTTTGACATTGCCGCCTGTTCCCTGAAGCCAGCGCATCAGACCTTCAATATTTGGAGGACTATCCTTGTGAAAAGCAAAGACGGCTCCTTTCGGGCCGGCATCAACCTGCGCAATTCCGGCTTTACGGCAAAGCTGCTTGATCGCCACAATATCAAGAAGATTGTCAACTTCTTCCGGTAACGCCCCGAAACGATCTATGAGTTCGGCGGCAAAGCTTTCAATATCTTCCTGCGCTTCCAGTTCCGACAGACGGCGATACAGGCTCATCCTAATATTGAGATCTTCGACATAATAATCTGGAATCAAAACAGAAGTCCCGATATTGATCTGCGGTGACCAGCGCCCTGCGGCCTCGCCTTTTTCCCAGTCAAGTCCTTCCCGCGCCGCAGCAACAGCTTCTTCCAGCATCTGCTGGTACAGCTCGACCCCGACTTCGCGGATATGGCCGGATTGCGCCTCGCCGAGCAGATTACCTGCCCCGCGAATATCCATGTCATGGCTGGCAAGCTGGAAGCCGGAACCCAGCGTATCAAGCGTTTCAATTACTTCCAGCCGTTTTTGCCCCTGATCTGTCAGCTTCTTTCCCGGATCATAGGTCAGGTAAGCATAAGCGCGCATTTTAGAACGGCCAATCCGCCCGCGTATCTGGTAAAGCTGCGCGAGGCCAAACATATCGGCACGGTGAACAACCATTGTATTTGCCGTCGGAATATCAATGCCGCTTTCAATGATATTCGTGGCCAGCAGGACATCATATTGCCCGTCATAAAAAGCGCTCATCCTGTCTTCAAGCTCGGTCGGGCTCATCTGGCCATGGGCAGCAATATATTTGATTTCCGGCACAAGCTCTTTAAGCTGCTCCTCGACATCCCTGATATCAGAGATACGCGGGCAAACATAAAAACTCTGGCCGCCGCGATAATGTTCCCTGAGAAGCGCTTCACGAATAACCACCGGATCAAATGGAAGAACAAATGTCCGGATTGCCAGACGATCAACAGGCGGCGTGGCAATCAGGCTCATTTCCTTCACCCCCGTCAAAGACATCTGTAAAGTACGGGGGATCGGTGTCGCCGTTAAGGTGAGAACATGAACATTGGCTTTGATGGCTTTTAATTTTTCTTTCTGCTTCACGCCAAAGCGCTGTTCCTCATCCACGATCACCAGCCCGAGATGCTTGAATTTGACACTGCTGCCGAACAGGGCATGCGTGCCAATAACGATACTGACTGTTCCCTCTGCCAGCCCTTCCCTGACATTTTTAGCGTCTTTGGCAGAAACAAGCCGCGATAATTGTTCAACACGCAGCCCCATCCCTTTGAATCGCATTGCAAAATTCTTGTAATGCTGCCGCGCCAGAAGCGTTGTCGGAACAATGACTGCCACCTGCGCCCCGTTCATTGCCGCGACATAAGCCGCACGGAGAGCCACTTCCGTTTTACCGAACCCGACATCGCCGCAGACAAGCCTGTCCATCGGATGGTCACGGCAAAGATCTTCAAGAACAGCGGCAATAGAGCGCTGCTGGTCTTCTGTTTCCTGATAGGGGAATCCTGAAGCAAATTCTTCGTACAAATCGCTACTGACATGAAATTTATCAGCTTTTTGAAACTGCCGTGCCGCCGCGATTTTCAAAAGATGATCGGCAATGGCCATCAGATCTTTTTTGACCCGTGCTTTCCGTGCCTGCCATCCGGCGCTGCCGAGCCTGTCAAGCTGGGTTGTGCCTTCATCACTGCCAAAACGTGATAATACGTCGATATTCTCGACGGGAACGAACAGGCGATCATCGCCTGCATAAATAATTTTCAGGCAATCATGCAGCTTCCCTGCCGCTTCCACTGTCTCGAGGCTTTCAAACCGCCCGATCCCGTGATCGTTATGAACCACCAGATCACCGGGAACAAGCGAGGAAACTTCTGTCAGGAAATTCTCTGTTTTCCGGCGCTTGCTGCTTTTACGTGCCAGACGGTCACCGAGAATATCCTGCTCTGTAATCACCGCCAGATCAGGCGCAACAAAACCATGCTCCAGCGCCAGCACCGCCATGCCGATATCGTATCCACCCAGCTTCTTCAAATCGGCGGCATTCCCAACTTCGGCAAAATTGGTAAAGCCTGCATGGGTCATGAGATTGCGCAACCGTTCTCCCGAACCTTTGGAGTAAACGGCGATGAGAATTTTTCGTCCCCCCGCTTGCGGGGAGGAGTTTCTTATCGTTGCTATATATTTCTGTAATTCCGCAAAAACATCGCCCTCTGGCAAAGCACGAATATCGGCAAAATCGCGGCCCTTTTTCCCGCCGCCATCATGATCGCCTTCTCCGGCAAAAGGCGATAGCATATCCGCCCCCTGCGCCAGAGAAACCCATTCTGTTTCTCCAATAAAAAGACTTTCCATCGGCACAGGATGATACACAGTCCCTGCCATAACATTCTTTTTGACTTTGGCAACCTGCTGCTCCAGTGTTTGCCGCGCCTGATAAAAATCCTCAATCTGCGCGACACGCTCGCCCCGTGACTGTTCCGCATGATGATCCAGCGTTATATCTGCGTCCGGCACATAATCAAAGACTGTATCCAGATGCGCAAAAAACAAAGGCAGCCAGTGATCCATGCCATTATAACGCCGTTTCTGACTGACCGCTTCATAAAGCGGATCATCACTGCGCACAACACCGAATAAATCACGATAACGGGCGCGGAACCGTGCCACAGATTCATCATCCAGAAAAAACTCTGTTGCGGGCTGTAAAGTAAATTCGGAGATTTTTGCTTCCGTGCGCTGGCTCACCGGATCAAAGATACGGATCGATTCAATCTCTGCCCCGAACAGATCAAGACGCAGCGGCAGGTTATAGCCGGGCGGAAACAGATCAACAATCCCGCCGCGAAGAGCATACTCCCCCGCCTCCCGTACTGTATCCACACGCATATAGCCGTTTGTCTGCAAAAAGGCCTGCAATATCTCCATATCCAGCGCCCCGCCCTGCTGTGCCGACAACACAGCATATTCCAGCGCCGCCCGTGGTGTGACCCGCTGCGTGACGGCATTCACGGTGGTCAGCAGGATACGGGGGTAACGCTGCTTTTCCTTCTGCCAGCCCAGCAAAGCGCCCAGCGCAGCAACACGCTGCGCCACAACATCATTATGCGGAGACACACGATCATAAGGCAGACAATCCCACGCCGGAAAGGTGATAATCCGGACATCCGGTGCAAAAAATGCAAAAAGCTCCTGCAACGCCGCCACCCGCGTATCATCCAGCGCCACATGCACCAGCACACGATCCTGCGCCATCAACGCCCGCGCCCGCTCCGCCAGAATGCGCACATCCTGCCCCTCCGGTGTACCGGAAAGGATCTTATGCGCCGGCATCTCCACACCCGCCCGACTATTTTTTTGCTGAGACATCTGCGTTACCCTGTTTAAGGGTATGCTTTTATATAGATTTTATTCTTTTTGCAAAGAATGAATGACTATTTCAGACTTACTGGCCTTAAGATTGTCTCAATCATATGGATATTCTTTTCAGGGCGTTTTTCTACCAGTGTATCTCCGGTTTCTTTCAAAGAGATAATATTAAGACGAAAAAAGGATGCCGCGTCATTAAAAGAATTGATTTCTTCCCTGAACTCTTCAAGAGAAGGATGACTGGAATCAGAACTGAATGTCGGACGATCCGGATAGCGTAGTGCAATGACTCCACCATTATTTAAGGTTTCAGAGAAACGTGTCAGTGTTGCCGCACGATCATCACCTTTCATATATTGAAAGGCACAGTCAGAATACACAACATCGAACTTTCCATTTACGCCGCCAAGATCAGGCATTCCAGCTTTAAAAAATGCAACATCTTTATAAGGGTTATCTTTCCCGAGTTTTGCGGCATCCTTTTTCTTCTCCATACAGGCATCATACTCGCCATCAAACGGAGTTATTCCGGTAACGGCAGCATTAAAACGCAGTGATAAGGCGTGATCCTGATTGCCATTGCCACACCCTGCATCCAGAATCATGATTTTTTCCGTTAGCTTTTGCTGTGTCTGACGGACATACTGAACGGCGTCAGCAATAATTTTCATATGGCGATCCATTTGTTCCCTTGTTAGACCATCATAATAATGGCGTGACTGTTGACAATCCTGCTTCAGACTTAAAAAAATCATCAGATTTTTCCATAAATTAAGCCCCTTTTCTTTTTACTAAAACATGCCATCACGGGCTTGCTGTAATATAGACCTACTCACAATTCTACGTGAATATTATGGGCTTTGTCTGATTGACAATATAGCGAAGAGTAGAAACAGCTTCGCCATGCTTTAATGGGCGCTCTCCTGCCTTGATAGCCTGTCTGTCATTTAACACTGAAACACCCAAAGCAGACCGCGAAAAAGAATCTATGACCCCTAACGTCTCGGCAACTTCTACAAGGGCAAGAAGCGCCTGGGGATCAACAGGAGAAACATCATCATGCTTGTACGGCATCCGCTCTGCCCGCTCCATAAAATTGCTGGCCGCACAAAACAACATCATAGGATCTTGAATACTCTGGAATTTCACTGTTTTCATTACCACCCCCTGTTATGCATTGCTTCGGACAAAAGTAACACCGCATACAGGCTTATGTCAATAAAATTATATATTTTTTATAATTTATGTTTTAAAATCTGCCCCATCACCTCATTGCTGTAATTGGAAGGAACCTGCTCCTTGCCAGTAATCCAGTTATAGAGATCAGGGTCGCTGTGGCCGAGGATTTCATCATAGAGCGCCAGATCCCCTTCCGAAAAACCGGAGATATTACGATCGGCAAATGACCCCAGAATAAGATCCATTTCCCGCGTTCCCCGATGCCAGGAACGGAAAATCAGGCGTTTGCGTTTGATTTCAATCTCTTTTAAACTCATACTCCCAGCTATAAAGACTTCAAACGTTTTTGGAAAGGCCACAATATTGCCATGCCGCCAGAATCCGCTAAAAAAACACCAATGAACCCGGTGCGGAATACCCGTCCTTTTGCGCTTGATCCTTTATTCCGGCGCGTCACAGAGCTTTCCGGGATCGGGCCGCGCAACGGAACGCTTTTTGAAAAACTCTGTGGCGGCGATAAAATTCTGGATGTGCTGTGGCATAAGCCAATTGATTTTATTGACCGCCGCTTTACCTGCGCTATTAAGGATGCCCCTGCGGGACATATTGTTACCCTTACCGTAACCGTACAAAAACATTTCCCGAACGAACGCAAAAGCCAGCCTTATAAAGTCTGGTGTACCGATGATACCGGTACGCTCAATCTTGTTTTTTTCCGTCCGCGCAAAGACTGGCTCGAAAAGCAGCTTCCTGTGGGAGCGCAGGTGATTGTCAGCGGACGGATCGAATATTATAACGGCACGGCGCAAATGACCCATCCCGACGCAATGGGTGGCCCTGAAGACCGCGCCGCCATTGAAACGGTCGAGCCGATTTATCCGCTTACACAGGGACTCACCAACAAAATTGTTCGCAAAGCCGTCCTCGGCGCGCTGGACATCCTTCCCGCCTTACCGGAATGGCTTGATGAATCCTATAAAAAGCAGAACCGCTGGCCGGACTGGAGCGCGGCGGTGAATAGTCTTCATAACCCTTCCGGTGCAAACGGGCTTGATCCTCTGCACCCTGCCCGCATGCGGCTTGCCTATGACGAGTTACTTGCCAACCAGCTGGCGCTTGCGATGGTACGACACCATAATAAACGCAAAAAAGGCCGCGCCTATGAAACAGGGGGGGGACTGCGTGATACCTTCCTCGGAACACTGCCCTTTACCCTGACCAGAGCACAGCAGCGCTCTCTGGAAGAGATTGATAATGATATGAAGCAGCCCCTCCGTATGCTGCGCCTGCTGCAGGGCGATGTTGGCAGCGGAAAAACCGTTGTGGCCGCACTGGCCATGCTCAATGCCATTGCCAGCGGCGCACAGGCCGCCATTATGGCACCCACGGAAATTCTGGCACGGCAACATGCCAGGAGCCTGCAACCGTGGCTGGAAGCCTGCGGCATACGCTCTGTAGTTCTAACAGGACGCGATAAAGGAAAAATGCGCGAAACACTGCTTCAGCAGATCCGAAACGGCGCGGCACAAATTGTCATCGGAACACATGCCCTGTTTCAGGATAGCGTGGAGTTTGCCGATCTTGGTCTAGCCGTCATTGACGAGCAGCACCGCTTCGGCGTGCATCAGCGCCTGATGCTCTCCGCCAAGGGCAAAGGCGTAGATGTTCTGGTCATGACCGCCACCCCTATTCCACGTACACTCACCCTCACCGCTTATGGCGATATGGATGTCAGCAAGCTTGACGAAAAACCGCCCGGGCGCAAGCCCGTTGATACCCGCCTGATTGCCAGTGACCATATCGAGCAAATGGTCGAAGGCATCATCCGCCAGATCAAAACAGGCGCACGCGTTTACTGGGTCTGTCCATTGGTCGAGGAATCCGAAATCCTTGACCTTGCCGCCGCGCAGGAGCGCTATGAAGTACTGCAGGCACGTTTCGGGGATCGTATTGGTCTTGTTCACGGCAGAATGAAACCCGCCGAAAAAGACGCCGTAATGGAAAATTTCACCAACGGAGCCCTTGATATTCTTGTCGCAACAACCGTCATTGAAGTCGGCGTCAATGTTCCTGAAGCCACCATTATGGTGATTGAACATGCCGAACGTTTTGGCCTGTCCCAGCTTCACCAGCTGCGCGGGCGGGTCGGACGCGGGGCAGAAAAATCCTATTGTTTCCTGATGTATGCCGGAAACCTGACCCGGACGGCTAAAGAGCGCCTGTCCATCATGCGCGAAACCGAAGACGGCTTTGCCATTGCCGAAAAAGATCTGGAGCTGCGCGGGGCCGGAGAAATTCTCGGAACCCGCCAGAGCGGCCTGCCCGTCTTCAGACTGGCCGAACTCCCCGTTCATGCCGACCTTCTTGCCACCGCCCGCGATGATTCCCGCCTCATCATGGAAAAAGACCCCACCCTTGAAAACGAAAGAGGACAAGCCCTGAGAACACTCCTCTACCTCTTCGAACGTGATCAGGCCATTGGCTATTTGCAATCCGGATAGTTATACCAGAGTTATTATTTACGGATAAATTAAACATAATAATTTGAAAAGTGCCGAATAAATCTTTATAATATAATCTTGATCCAGAAAAAGAGGGGTTTATGGGCGGATTTTTAGCAAATAATACAGAAAATCAGGCAGAGAAGCAGCAACAGGACGCCAGTAAGCTGACTTTGCGCGAATTAATGAGTCTTGTTTTTGGATGTGCGCCCGAAGACTGCTTTTTTAAAATCGAGAATATTTGTGACAATAGCGATGAGTGGCTTCAGAAATATAAAAAATCTGCAGATTGTGGCGCAGTAACCTGTACCAGAGATACGTTATCCGTTGATATTGCGGTCACACAGAATCAGACAATTCCGAATATAAAAATCAAAAATAATGGCATTCATTACAACCTCATGCAGCTTCAGGATCATACGCTCATGATCAAAGCCGCCTTTTCTATGGCCATTCTTGCCAAAGCCCATCCAGAGATACGCAAAGACGGCGCCACATTAGCAGGAGAGGAACTGGAACAACTTTTTCTTTTTCTTGCCGCACAAAAAGCGGGAGTCACGATTAATGAAAAACAGGCAGAAGAAATGGCGCCCAAAGCAGCCAAACTGCAACAACATCTTGCTGCGAATAATATTGATGTAAACGCATTATGGGCAGAGCATTGCCACTTTATGAATGAAACCTCGCAGCCCTCTCATGAGAATAAAAACCAACAAAAAGAAGACACAGCGCACATACACTCTGGCAATGAAGCAAAGGCTGAACAAGAACCACGCACAGAAAAACCAGATGAAACCATCAATAAAACAAAGCCGCAATCAAACCCGGGAGATTTGACCGCTATGGCGAATGATCTTTTCAGTGGCGCACTACCGGAAAATACCAAAAGAATTTTAGAGCAACATAATATTGACGAAGATCTCTATAAAAAAATCTGTACCTCTATCATCGCCAGCCATTCTGAAAATGGTAAAAATCCTACTGTTAAAGGTATTCAAAACGAATTTAAAGCTTGTAGCGAAGGCGGTATTCTTAACAGGGAAAAATCAAGAGCCATCCTCAATGCGATGCAGGAGCAGAATCTTCTGAAAAGAACAGCAAATAAAAGTGAAGTTACTGTCAAAATAGTCAGAACACCGGACGGAAAAACATCTTTGGAATCTATAAACCCGTAATTTTGTTTTTACCCTTTTTATGATTGCCATTTTTTTGATCCGGTTCAGATAAAATAACATCAGGATCGGTACGATCCGGCGGCGTGATAATCCCGCCGGACACAATCATTTTGATGCCCTCTTCCACTGTCATACTCAGAAAAACAAGATCTTTACGCGGAATGAATAAAAGGAATCCTGATGTCGGATTCGGTGTTGTCGGCAAAAACACATTGACTATTTCCGTATCGGTCAAACGCTGTGCTTCCCCTTTGGTGATACCCGTCACAAACCCTAACGCCCAAATGCCTTTACGGGGATATTCAAACATGACAACATCACGAAATGCCTGCGACTGGCTGGTCATAATGGTTTCAAAAATCTGTTTTAAAGCGCCATATATATTCCGTATAATCGGCATCCGGTCAACAATGTATTCCGCAAAGCGATAAAGAAGCCGCCCCATAAAATTCCGTGCAAACCAACCCACCAGAATGAAGAAAACAATCACAAGAATAAGCGACAGGATGGATTTAAACAGCTCTATCCCGGGTACAGGAAAAGGTAAAAAATTAAACAGGTCAAACTGATTGGGAATTAAAGCCGTCACACGCTTGTCAATAAAACGCAGGAACGTCCATGTTAGATAAATTGTGATACTGATCGGCGCCGTAACCAGAATTCCGGCCAGAAAATAAGCGCGCAGCCGCGCAAAGCCATCAAGATGTTTTATGTCTACATGCTCATTAAGAACAATTTTATGATCCGGCATATCTTCATTCATTATAACGACCGCCTGTCCTTTTTCCTTTCAAAGACATACAAGGATTCATAAAAATTTACCAGCGGCTATTTCCGGTCTCCATTTTTAAAAATCACTTGATCTATCAGCAACGCCTCTATAGAAATAACATAATCATTATAATAAAACACCTTCAGGATTCCAGCAAATAAAAGGAACCTCTGCTTTGGGAAAAAACACAACACCGATCATTTCTGCAGTTATTGGCGCTTGCGCCCTTGGCATGGTTTTTACAGCAGCCGCACAAGATACATCGCCGCTACAGACAAATCCGCAACAGGGCATAACAATCAAAGGCACAACGACCCTGCCGCCGGATCTTCTCTCTCTTCCCTGCTGGCCGGATCAGGTGAAGGGTCTGGAAGCCATTGCCATAGGAGCGTCCGGAAAAAAAAGCCGTAGTACACTCCTTGAAAAACCACTGCCCCGCTATATTTTCAAGAATTCTGTAGCGCAAACACTGGGAGAACAGCGCTGCCTTTTATCCAGGGATGTCCGGAAAAAGGATGGGATTGCCAATACCCTTGAAACAATCTTAAAAGATAAAACAGAGGAAACCGTTACACCGGAAATCTATCTTGCCCTTTATGTTGCATATAATACACTTATCCATGCCCGCAATCATGAAGACCTGAGGGTCATTGCCCTGATGTGGGATATCATGCTTCATCTGGAAGAGGACCAGCTTACAGAAGGCGAGCGAAATCTTCACGCCGCGCAGGACACACTCCGTCAGGCTCAGGAGAAAAATATTTCACCGGAAGAACTGGGAAAACATGCAGAAAACGCCCAAAAAGCGATGGAAGATTATTTTCGAGAGCAGCAAAAAATTGCTCTTGAAAATCCGGAAAAAGCCTTATCACCCGAAGCTCTTGAAAATCTGAAGAAGATTCTAGAAGAACAGCGCGAGATGATGGAAAAATTCAAGAAAATGAAAGAAGAAATAAAAAATATAGACCCCGCACTGGCAAAACAAATGGCGCAACAAATGGCCGAAAACCTGCAACAGCAAATGCAGAATATGCAGGATATGGAGGGGATGAAACCTCCGGAACAAGCGCAGTCAGAAAACAGACCTTCCGCTATGGAAAAAATGCGTCAGCAACAGAAAGACATGGCACAACAGACTGATGATATGCAAAAAAGAAAAGATGAATATCAGAAACTGCAGGAGCTTGTAAAAGAGCAGCAGGCACTTCTGAACGAAACCATCGAAATGAAAGATACATCTATTACGCCAGAAGAAATGGGTGATGCTCTGGAACGCATGGATCAGAAGACCCAAACCATGCAAAAAATGCAGAAAGAACAACGAAAATCTGCCGAAGAAATGGTGAAAATGGCAGAGCAGCTTCAAGAGCAACAAAATCTACCTTCACAGGGACAGCCTGAAAACCGGAAAATGGATGAGCGCGATCTGATGAAAAAGGCCAATGATCTGCTCGAACAAATCAGGGAAAAGAAAATATCCACGCCGCAACGTCAGAAAATAGAGCAGATGCAGAAGAGCCTTGAGGCTCTTGCTCAAGAAAATGACCCACAAACGCAAACCCCTCTTTCTCCCGAGCAACGTAAGGAAATGCAGGAGCAAATAGAGAAAATCACAGAAGAAATAAAAAAAATTGCGCAGGAAATCAAAGAAAAAACGCGGAAGAATCAGGAAAAACTTGATGATATGCAGCAACAACTTGACGACATGAAAAAACAAACGGATGAGGCGCAGAAACAGGAACGACAGCTTGATCAGAAACAGGCTGAAGAGACGCTGGAAAAACTGGAGAAAATGATTCAGGAAATGAAGGAAATGAAAAAGGATCAGGAAGGAAACCAGCAACAACAGCAGAAGAAAGAGGACGATGAAAACCACGAAGAGAAAGAAGAGGAAACTCCGGATGACACTCTTACTGCGCCACAGGTCAAAAAACTGATTAATAAAATAAAACAGACTGTAGAGGGGCTTGACGATTATTATCAGGGTCTACAGCAGGACTTCGAGCAAAAAAATAATGATAATTCAAAATATCTTGACCGGGAAAAGCAACAGATCGAAAATTCCTCCGGTTCCCAGGAAATCAATAAGACAATTCAGGAGATCCTCCGTTTCATAGAACAGAACCCGTCACCGGAAAATGACCCGATCCGAAAAGAACTGGAGGATCTGGAGCAGAAACTTGATGATGACAATATAAATGAAAGCAGCCGTATAGATTATCCGCCTATCATGGTTGCTTCTGCCGATCCGCATATGCGCTTGGGTCTAACAGTTCCAGAATCTGTCGATAACATAACCCCTATTAAAAACGATCTGAAAAAAATCATTGAAACACTGCAGAAAAAAAATGAAAAAGAGAGCAAAATCAGAGAGCAAAATAACGTCATTATAAAATCAATACGCCACTATATTGATAATCTTGGTCAGCGCCTTGAAACCAAATCTTCCTCTGGTACGCCGGATCAAAACGCGCTTCAGGACATTACAAAAGAAGCACGGAAAATTCTGGATATGCTACAAAAGCTAACGGATGCTCCGCAACTGGAACAAGAAGATGCCCCGCCGCAAGAACAGCAATCCAATCCTGACATAGAGATGAAGCAGGAGCTGGATTCAGAAGTCGAGAAACTTATGAGAGAGCTTGATCATTTGCAGGATACAGATGCTCAGTCCGCCGTAATGAAAATGAAAATGAAGCGGCAGGAACAGCAGCACAAAACAGACCCGGGTCTTAAGCAACAAAATCTTAAACAGAAGCTTCAAAATCTCAAAGAAGGCATGCAAAAAGGAATGAAGCCGCTTGATGATGCGGAAGATTCTATGGAGGGTGCAACAAAAAATCTGGGCGAAGGCAATCCGGACGGGGCTATTCCCAAGCAAAAAGATGCTTTGCAAAGCATGCAGGATGCAGCCGGAGAGATGAAACAACAGATGATGCAACAAATGCAGGGTGCTAAAATGCCCGGCGGAAAATCAGGAGAAAATCCGGGGGGATCCAAAGAAAGAGAACAGGTCGATATTCATCAGGGGGAGACAGACCCTCTGGGACGGAAAATCGAACAAACCCCGCCCGGTGCCGGTGACGTGCCGGAAAAAAGCGCGCCCGGACAAAGCAAAAAAATCGAGGAGATCATTCATGAGAAACTTTCAGACCCTGCCCTTCCTCCAAAAGACCGCAGATTTCTGGAACAGATCATAAAGGGCTTTTCACCTTCGCCTTAAAAAAATTCAATCGAATTGATATGGGGGCGGATTCCCTGATATAATATATATTCAATGGAATTAATAAAAACAGGGAGTTTCCTATGCCTATAAAATCACGTCTCCTGGCAGGTTTTCTGGTTTTTACTTTCGTAGTGTACACAGCAGCCTACACACCATCGGCGCAGGCCATGGAGAATGATACCATCATTCTTGCCCAGAATGATGACTCCGGGGGACTCTGGAACCGTATTTTCAATCGTTCCGGCGAGAAATCCCAAAGCAAACCTCTTTTTCTCGATAAAGCAGGAACATCTTCCTCGAAGCAGGTAAAACCTTATGATTTTAGTAAAAAAAGCGCTTCGCAGGCCAGAGCCGGAACCTTCTCCGATCTGGAAGGACAGCAAATGATCCAGCAAAGAGACAGCGCCGTCATTCAAAGGACACAGGAAGTTCTGAAAATAGCGGCACTGGAAAATGAAAAAAATAGCGCACAGGCACAAGATTTCTTTGCAAAACAAAATGAGGCAACAGCGGCGAATAATAAAAATACGAAAAAGAAAACAATGGCCTATGATCCCGAAAAAGTCTGGTCATACAACCCGAATGCCCCGCAATCCTCCCCCGATCAGGAACAAAAATCACGAATTTATAATACACGGTAACGGGATAGAGCCATTCCAGATAGTGACTTTACACAGCGCACCGGAGAAACAGAACCGACGATAACATTCCTGCGCAGGCAGGAATCTTGCCCTCATGTATGCAATGGCAGCGGCGTGCCACAAAACTTAGAAGAAGCTTACTTCTGGTTTAATCTTGCCGCAGGGCAAGATAGAAAACATGCTGAGGCTAGACAAGAGCTGTCCCTACAGCAGCGCGAGAGTGCGCAAAAACGTACGCGGGAGTGGCGGCCGGTTTCTTCGGATTATAGCCGAATTAATAAACATTAAGACATCGTCATCGCCTGAATTCATTTATGAATTATAGGGCGATCCATGCCAGAAAATTTATTCCCCGGGGGTTTTGTAACGAAAATCCGGAGAGTAACGGAGAAACAGAATAAAATAATCCTGATTTTCGTCATTGCGAGCGACTGAAAGGTGCGCGGCAATCCAGTACAGTCTACTGGATTGCTTCGTTGCTTACGCCCCTCGCAATGACGTTTTTTGAATCAATTTATAAATACATCATCATCGCCTGAATTTATAGTCACTTGCAATAAGAACAAGACATTTCTGTTATATCTGCGTCGGCGGATATCCGGCAACAATAAAAGCTGCACTCATAACCGGACCCCCGCCGATAAGCCTGCTTCGCAGGCCACGGGGGTGACGATGATGTCTTATTTTTAATAAGAATTACTATAAGTCTCAACGAATATACCTTATTACGGCGAGACCAATTCTTTGAAAGTGGCAGGGGCAAAGAGACCCGAACTCACGACCTGCGGTTTCGAAAGGAAAAAGACGGTTGGTGGGCCTGGCAGGACTTGAACCTGCGACCAATCCGTTATGAGCGGACTGCTCTAAACCAACTGAGCTACAGGCCCTTTTTCCAGATTTATAAACGAAAATACGCCCTCTGGAAAGATTTAAGTATCCAGAAAACTCCGCAGCTTACGGCTTCGGCTCGGGTGTTTGAGCTTGCGCAGAGCTTTGGCTTCAATCTGGCGAATCCGTTCGCGGGTCACATTAAATTGCTGCCCGACTTCTTCCAGCGTATGATCTGTGTTCATGCCAATCCCGAAGCGCATCCGCAGAACACGTTCCTCCCGAGGGGTCAATGACGCGAGAACACGGGTTGTTGTTTCCCGCAAATTAGAATGAATCGCACTTTCCACAGGAAGCAGGGCATTTTTATCTTCAATAAAATCACCCAGAGAAGAATCTTCTTCATCCCCGATCGGCGTTTCAAGAGAAACAGGTTCTTTCGCAATTTTCAAGACCTTACGTACTTTCTCTAAAGGCATATGGAGCCGCGCCGCCAATTCTTCCGGTGTTGGTTCGCGTCCGATTTCGTGCATCATCTGCCGCGATGTCCGCACCAGTTTATTGATGGTTTCAATCATATGCACAGGAATACGGATTGTCCGTGCCTGATCCGCAATCGAACGTGTAATCGCCTGACGGATCCACCATGTTGCATAGGTACTGAATTTATAGCCCCGGCGATATTCAAATTTATCAACGGCTTTCATCAGACCGATATTGCCCTCCTGAATCAGATCAAGAAACTGCAAGCCCCGGTTGGTGTATTTTTTAGCAATGGAAATCACAAGCCGCAGATTGGCCTCGACCATCTCTTTCTTTGCACGAGCCGCTTCTTTTTCGCCTTTTTGCACCGTTGAAACGATCCGGCGGAATTCTTTCAGGGGCAACCCGGCTTCATCGGCAACCGTTGTAATCTGGGCGCGGATTTCTTCAATATCCCCCTTGCATGTCTCTGCAAATTTTTCCCATTTTTTGGAATTGCTTTTTACTTTGCTTAGCCACAGGGGATCCAGCTCGCCGCCATAATATTCCTTGATGAAATCCTCACGTTTAACACCGCAGTCAATGGCAAGACGCATTAATTTTCCTTCGTAACTTACCAGCTCACGATTAATTTTGTATAAGCGGCCAATCAACTGGTCAATACGGGCATTATTAAGCTGCACCGCATTCATCAGACCAATCATCTCTTCCTTGACCTGCTCGTATTTTTTATTTGCCGCAGCGGGGGGTTCGTTACCAATCGCCAGAGCTTCAATACGCGGAATCTGCGTTTTCTGCATCTTCCTGTAGCATTTCTGAATTTTACCAAAATTCTCGAAAACCTGAGGCATCAACTCCTCTTCCATAGCGGATAGAGACATGCTGGCTTCGTCATCTTCGCTGCTCTCGGAATCATCCTTTTCGTCTTTATCGGATTTCTCCTCTTTTCCGCTTTGACCTTTTTCCTTTATTCCGCCTTCACTGACCTCATCTGCATCATCGTCATCCGCATCGGAACTGTCATCGCCATCGCTATATGTTGCATCCAGATCAATGACCTCGCGCAAAAGAATATCACCATTCTGCAGCGCCTCATACCAGGCAATCAGAGATTCAATTGCCAGCGGGCTTTCACAGATACCGCCAATCATCATTTCCTTGCCGGCCTCAATTCTTTTAGCAATGGCAATCTCGCCTTCGCGGGATAAAAGCTCGACCGTTCCCATTTCACGCAGATACATCCGCACAGGATCATCGGTTCTACCCGTATCATCAGCCGCTATATTCCCACCCGATTTATAATCGCTGTCACCCTCTCCGTCGCTATCGCTCTCTTTATCTTTTGCGCTTGTATCCTCGTCATCCGAATCCTGATCTTCCTCGCTTTCGACGAGCTGCACACCGACCTCGGTGATCATGCTCATGGCATCTTCAATCTGTTCGGATGAGAATTCTTCGGCAGAAATCGCTTTATTGATCGCGTCATAAGTGACGAAACCTTTTTCCTTGCCCGCTTTAATAAGCTTTTTTACGATGGCCTCCAACGAACCTTTTACGCGGGTTTCACCGGAATCTTCCTGTTCTTTATCGCTCACTTGTGCCTGCTGTCTGGTGTTGCTTCTTGGTGTCATGGAACCCGACTCATTTTTTAACTTTATGATTAAACCGTATTCTTCTATAAAAATCAAAGGCCTGTTTTACTACAATCGCGCTTTATTCACATTGCGATGCAGTATAAAGCGCCATCATTCTTTCCTCGTTAGCCTTATTGCAATCCTGCCCCAGAGCTCTCACGGCGCTACGATACTCGTTTTCTGCTGTCTTTTTTTTCATTAAACCGTATATTTCCTGCCATCCGGACAATATTTTCTCTTCATCCGCCTCCGGTCTTGCAAAACCAGCATGAGTATAAAGCGCTTCGGATAAAACAGCCCCCAGTTCGGATTCAAATCCCTGATCTTTTAAATGGTCTTGCAGGGCAACCGTGTCAAGCCCTGCATCTCTGCCCAGAATGTTTAATACAGTTTGTCGTAACAAATCAAGCCTTTCATTTGGAATTTTTAAGCTTCCTAAACTCTCTCCAATCCGGTCAAAAATATGCGGATGGTTGATAATCGTGGCCAGCAGGATCTGATAACGCATATTATCCCCCGCAAATACAGGGCGTCCCACAAGCATAGCAGGAGATTTCTGCCCCTTTTTATCTTTTGAATTTTTTCCTTTAAATGATAAATTCTGCGCTCTAAATGCCTGATAAAGCCTGTCTTTAAACGTCCGGCGATAATATTGCTGGACTGTACGATCTGCTATTTTCAGCGCCACCTCTTCCAGTGCTATTTCAAGTCCCGCCTTTGATTCCGGTGTATCAAAGCGCTGCCCCCCGGTTAAATCAGACCAGAGAAAATCAACCAATGGGATTGCATTTTGTATAATTTTTTCAAAGGCTTGCCGTCCCTGCACTTTAATCAGACTATCCGGATCCTGCCCTTCCGGTAGAAAGGCAAACAAAGCGCTTTGATTCGGCTGAAGCAAGGGCAAAATCCTGTCGCAGGCACGCGCCGCCGCCCGCCTTCCAGCATTGTCCCCGTCAAAACATATCACCGGGTTTTTCTCCTTCGCAGGAATCATCTTCCATAAGATCACAATCTGCTCCTCGGTCAGTGCCGTTCCCAAAGGAGCAACAGCACCACGATAACCGGCAGAAAAACAGGCCATCACATCAAGGTAGCCTTCGACAACGATTAAATCCTGTCCCTCTCCGGCTGCATACCGGGCATGTGATTCGCCAAATAGCATCCGTCCCTTGTGAAAGAGAGATGAATCACTGGAATTCAGGTATTTGGGAGGTTTATTGCCATCCCGATCCGGCGTGCGCAAATGATCCGGCAAAATCCGGCCACCAAAAGCCACAATCCGGCCACGCCTGTCCGTCACAGGGAATATAATTCTTTCACGAAAGAATGCATAAGGCTCGCCGCCCCGTGTAGAAGGCCGTATAACGCCTGCATCAATCATCTGCGTATCGGTATAGCCCTCTTCCTTCAGGTGACGGCGCAGACTTCGCCCGTCATTCGGTGCATAGCCGACACGAAACTGCGCCATTAACGCATCACTGACCCCGCGCTCCTGCATATAATGCCGCGCATCCCGATTCCCCGGATCATAAAGCCGAGTTTCGAACCATCTGGCGGCATCATCCAGAAGCGCATAAAGATCCTTCTGCTTTTTCGCCTGTGCGACATCCTCGCGGGATTGCTGTGGCACTTCCATTCCGGCGGTAGCCGCCAGAGTTTCAACTGCTTCCATGAAAGTCAGATTATCGTGCTGCATGACAAAGCCGATGACATCCCCATGTGCCCCGCAACCGAAACAATGGTAAAACTGCTTGTCATCATTCAGCGTAAAAGATGGTGTTTTCTCCTGATGGAACGGACAGCATCCCTTGAATTCCTGCCCGCCCGCACGATGCAGCGCCACCCGTTTTCCGACAATATCGGATAACGTGACCCTGTCGCGCAAATCGCTTAAAAATCGAGGTGAAATTGCCATTTATCATGTTTAGCAAAATAAATCAGCTTTTGCACCCCTTACGTTTTATTTTACAAAATATTCTACATCCGCTCCATCGCCCGCAAAACTGCCGGGCCAATAATGACAACGAAGAGAACCGGCAGAAAGAACGCGATCATCGGGACAGTCAGCTTTGGCGGTAAGGAGGCGGCCTTTTGCTCGGCGGCCTGCATCCGCATATCGCGTAACTCTTCCGACATGACCCGCATGGCCTGCGAAACGGATGTGCCGTATTGTTCAGCCTGAATAAGCGCTGTTGCAAAGGATCTGGCTCCGGCGCTGCCAACACGTTTGGCAAAGTCCTGCAGCGCCGCACGTCTGTCATTGAGCATCGCCATTTCCGCACTCAAGATCCCGAGTTCTTCAGCCAGCGTTTCCGAATGATCGGCCATTTCTTCTGCAATCCGCGCCACAGTCTGCTCCAGCCCGATCCCGCCCTGCACACAGATCAACATCATATCAAGCGCATCGGGAAAGGTTAGCGCAATTTCCTCCGAGCGCTTCTGGATCTTGTTTTGCACGATCAGTGAAGGCAGCTTGTAACCGACCAGAACAGCCCCCCCCAGAATCATAAGCGTCATGCCGCTGGAAACCTCCTTATCGCTTGATGATAGAATAATCATGGCAAAAGCCATCAGGACTAGCGGCAAGACAATCCGGGCAATCATGAATTTTACAGGAGCAGAAGGACTGCGCATTCCTGCCTGCAACATCTGCACCCGTACCTTGTCACCCATATTGCCCAGCAAGGTCTGCATTTTAAACAGACTGGCCATTGAATCCCGCGCCGAGACTGTCTGCGGCGAAGCCGGATTATTCACCTGCTCCTTGGCCTGAGCGAATAAATCCCGGCGGCGCTTTTCAATGATGGACTGATAACGTTCCTTTTTTTCCGATTTGTTCAAAAGCGGCAGTGCAAACGCGGCAAACGACCCTGCCGCCGCCGCTGCACTTAAAAGAATAATCACCAGATCCCCTGTTTCGCCGTCCAGCACGTTCTAGCCCCTACACTTTAAAATTAATCATAACCTTCATAATAAAAATCCCGATCGACATCCACAGACCGCCGCAAATCGTCATAATCAGGCCGGGTGTCGTATTAAAAAGCAGTAGGATATATTCATTATTGATAAAATACATGCCACCCCCCACCAGAAAAGGAAGTGAACCGATAATCATGGCCGAAGCTTTGGCCTCGGACGACAGCGCCAGAACCTTGCGCCGCAACCGGAAACGCGCCCTAATGACACCGGCCAGACTCATCAGAACTTCAGACAGACTTGCCCCCGTCTGGGTCTGGATCGCAATGCCCGTGGCAAACATCTGCATTTCCGTAAGTGGCATCCTTTTTGCAGCTTCCATTGTTGCTTCGGGCAGAGGCACGCCGATTTTCTGTGCGTCATAAATCATCAGCATTTCCTCACCCACAGGACCATGAAACTCCCGCCCTGCCATGGCAATGGCTTCTGTCACCGGCATACCTGCCTTTAAAAGACGCACCATCGCTTCCAGTGCATCGCCAAATTCTTCAAGAAACTTTTTCTGACGTTTTTTAATTTTGCGTTTGAGAAACATACGCGGCAATCCCATAAAGCCGAAAAACCATAAAAACGGCAGCGCAAATTTAGGAGCCCCCGCAATTGTAACAATTCCTAAAAACACAAGAGAAAATAAAAATGAGAACAGATAGAATCTTTTTACGCTGATTGACATACCTGCCTGTTGCAGCCTGGATTTCATTGAAAAGCCTTTTTTCCTGGCTTTTTTCTCCTCGTCACTTGATTCCTGAAGCTTTCGCGAAATTTGCTCACGTCTTTTATCCTGCGCCGTGCGCGCATTCTTGCTCGCAGAATCCTGCGAAAGATTTTGCCCCTTGATAATCGCCATTGCCTTTTGCTTTTTGGCAGCCTGATTTCCGATAATCAAGGCAACAACCATGCCTACAGTAACCAGAATAATTAGCAATACGATAATCAGAGTCAATATATCCATCAGCCATAGGCCTCTTCCATCGCATCAAGAACCAGCTTCTCGACACCATATTGCCGTGCCTTGTCAAAAAATTTTGGACGAAGTCCGGTTGATTTATGCCTTGTTATCAGCTTCCCATCCGCCCCTTCCCCTTCAATTTCAAGTACAAACAGATCCTGTAGCGTAACAATATCTCCCTCCATCCCCGTAATCTCGGTCACGTGGGTCGTTTTCCGCGAACCGTCACGAAGGCGCTGTACCTGAATAATGACATTAATGGCTCCGGCAATCTGCTCCCGCACCGCCTGTTGCGGCAGATTCAGCCCCCCCATTGCAATCATATTCTCAATACGGGTCATGGCCTCACGCGGATTATTGGCGTGAACCGTTCCCATCGAACCATCATGGCCTGTATTCATGGCCTGCAACAAATCAAACGCTTCCGGCCCCCGCACCTCCCCAACAATAATCCGCTCGGGACGCATCCGCAGGCAGTTCTTGACAAGATCACGCATCGTCACCTCACCAACACCTTCAAGATTGGGAGGTCTTGTTTCCAGACGCACAACATGCGGCTGCTGCAATTGAAGCTCCGCCGCATCCTCACAGGTAATAATCCGCTCCCCGGGATCAATATAGCGTGTCAGACAATTCAGCATCGTTGTCTTTCCCGAACCCGTCCCACCGGAAACCAGAACATTCACCCGGCAACGTCCGATCGCCATCACCAGTTTGGCACAGCTCGGAGTCATTGATCCGAAGCCCACCAGTTTTTCCAGTGTCAGTTTTTCCTTGGTAAATTTCCGGATCGTCATACACGCGCCATCAATCGCCAGCGGCGGAATAATAACATTCACACGTGAACCGTCCGGCAATCGCGCATCACAGATCGGAGACGATTCATCAACACGGCGGCCAATCCCCCCCACAATCCTCTGGCAGATTGTCGTCAGATGCTGGTTATCCCTGAACTTCACATCCGTCCTTTTGATCTTGCCATTAATCTCGATATAAGTTGTATCTGGCCCATTAATCATAATATCAGCAATACCGTCTTGTTCCAGCAGCGTTTCAAGCGGACCATAACCAAGCATATCATCAGAACACTCCCGCGAGATCTGTTCCAGCTCCGCTGGCGTAATATCAAGATTTCTGAAGCGGGAAATTTCTTCTACAGCAGATCGAACCTCTTCACGTGCGGCTTTGGAATCCATTCGCGCCAGTGCTTTCAAATCAATACCATCCCGCAAATCAAGCCAGATACGATTGCGCGCTCTTTGCAGGCGAAGAGAGGTCAGGCTGTCTTTTTGTGTACCGCCACTTTCCTCTTCCTCTTCAATCTGGAGATTATCATCAGCCATACTTTTCGGCACTTTTTTATCATCAAGGGACTCTGCAACAGCATCATCTTCCAGCGCTCCCATTTTTTTAGAGCCGCCACTTTCCTCGGAAATAGCCTGTAACATGGCAATCTGGTTATCAGCCATCGGTGTTTTTTCACCAGTTGCCGCTGAGAATTTTTCTTCTTCCTGCGGCAATGACTTATCGAAAGCACTTTCCTGTGCGGCGCTGGCACTTTCTTTTTTCACCGATTTTTTACCAGCCTTCTCCCCAAAAGACCCTTCCGGTTTTTTGATTGTTCCTGATAGTGATTTTTTACCAAATGCCATGGAAGAACTCCGTCATGACTTTGTTTTACGCTTTGTAAAAAAGCGCCCTATGCCGTCATTTTTCTCTTCACTGCTTCCAGCGGCATTGGCAGAAATAGACAATAATGCTTTCACCGGACCCAGAAGATTTTTAACAATTTCACTACCATTTTTAGAAGCACCAAGCTTTCCTGCCTCGCTTTCAGTCTGAACAAAACTGACCGGATCAAAAGGGATCACAATAGAAAGTGGCCTTTCCAGCCCCTCTTCTATCTGCTTTTTCGGAACCTCGAATTTCGGGGCATATCCATGCATATTAAGAATAACATTCAGCCCGTCATTATTACCACCGCGCAGATCACCAATCTCGTGCAAAAGCGTCCGCGCCGCACGAACAGATGGTAACGTCGGGGCGCTCACCAGATAGGTAAGATGTGCACGCGTCAGAACAGCGCGTTTCAAAGCCGCCGTTCCACCGGAAAGGTCGACAATCACAACCGGATAAAGCCCCATAAGATATTTTAGTAAAGCCTCGAATTTCTCCGGTTCAATATGATCATCCAGCATCACATCACCGCCGCTGCTCAGAATAAAAAGCTTTTCCTCGGGATTGGCAATCATCCGGGTCAGACTGTCTTCATTCCCTTCCGCCGCTGCACGCACCGCCTCGGCAAGTGTTGTACTTGGCTCGAAATTCATCCCGACACTTAATGTTGACCACCCTGCTGCGGCATCAAGAAAAAATGTTTTCTGACCGAGATCCGATGAAATATGCCATGCCAGTGCTTCTGATATAACCGTTGCGCCAACCCCGCCTTTCGCCCCCATCACAGCAATCAGACGACTATCACCGCTGCCAACGGACTCAATAAGCGTTGCCGCAATATCATCGGAAAATGCAGCCGTTTTAATGGGTCTGACAAGGTAATCACTGACCCCCATCCCGATTAATTTACGATAAAGATTTACATCATTCACCGGACCTATAACAATAGCTGAAGTCTTTTCCGATAAATGCCCGGCAAGAGATTCCAGTTTATCGGTAAAGCCGTCGTCAATCTCTTCGGTCTGGATAATCACGAGTTCGGGAGACTGGCTTGAGGAATAATGCTTAATAGCCATCTCGACATCACCGTCAATAACGGTCAGCGATACCCGTGCAAAACGCCAGTCTTTTTCCAGCGCCTGAAACGACTCTTTACTTTCCGCATCCGTCGTAAATAACGCAACACGCGCTTCCGGTAATAACACAGACATATGGGATTTATCCCCGTCACTCATAACTTTTCTGCCTCAATATTTTATTATTAACATTATATTCCCCTGATATCATGACCGTTATTTATTACTAAATGATTGATATTAGGCTGAATTCAGCTAAAAAAATCAGTCACTGGTCGCGGGAGCATCCAGAAGGCCTCGTCCATTTGTCCATTTATAGGCTTCAATTGCATTGGCTCTCTTGCGGGCATCTGCTTCTTCCGAAGTATTTGCACGCCCCAGCAGATCAGCAGGTCTGGCAATTTGCTGTGCAATATAGGATTCCGTACTACAACCTAATTTATAATCGCGAAAATTTTCATGTGCAGAGTCATCAATCTGTTCTAGATTGTTACAACCTTCCGGTGCTTGCGCACGATATGCCTTGTATGTGAGATAGGCCATGGAAGAACCGGACTCATAAACCGGAAGAATTTCTGTTCGAACCGTTCCGATCTCCTGCGCCCGCAATGCAGAGGCAATCCGTGCCGCTTGATTACTTGCCATCATGGCAGAATTATCTGCCGCTTTGGGATTATAAGTGACGGTCACATCCACCGCGCCATCCCCATGGCCTGCATAATGAGCGGCAATCTGCTTCAGAGCAGCATTATCAAGCTTTGCCGTTTCCATCTCGAATTGCTGTGTTGTCTCCACCACTTCAACTTTTTTCTGGGAAAGGTATGTGGGAGAATCAAGAGTGCAGCTCGCAACGAAAGGCACAACGGAGATGATAAAACAGGTCAGCATCAAATGACGGACTTTATAAACGGGCATAGGGATCATTCTTTAATTTCCTGTTTTCTCATTCCAGAATATAGCCATAGCTTTGGTCACCATCAAACAAGCCAGATATTTTTACGTTTCCGAAAGCCCTGCCAATATTACGCGAGAAGGCTGCTGCCAGCTCATTGGAATTTCTGTCTTCCCGTTCAGAAATTTTCTTTGCCTGCTTTTTATCAGCATAAGGCTCGACAAGATAAGGCGTTACAAGAACAACCATTTCCGTTTCATCGCGCCGGAAGTTCTCCGAGGACATAAGCTGGCCGATAATCGGTGCGCGGGTCATACCGGGTATGCCGGACAGATTATTAATTGTTTGTGACTGTAATAATCCTGCAATCATCAGCGTTGCGCCACTACCCATTTCCACTGTTGTTGCAGCACGGCGGACATCAAGACCCGGAACTTGAATATCCGCAAGCGTGACAGCGCTATCCCGCGCCAGAGAAGAAACTTCTGTTGTCAATTGTAAACTGATCCGGTCCTGTGACATGACAATCGGCGCAAAAGACAGTGACACCCCAAACTGCCGGAACTGAATCACAATATTACCTTCGCTATCCCGCCCTGATGGCACGGGGAACTCACCACCCGCTAGAAAACTGGCCTGCTCACCTGAAATTGCAGATAAATTCGGTTCGGCAAGAATTTTTGCAAGCCCTTCTTCTTCGAGCATCGTCAAGACACTGTCAATTGGCCCAAATGCACCAAATTTTTCGAGCAGTCCGAAGGCGGCAAAAGGTGTCTCCGTCACACCCGTTTCCACAACACCGCCAAGCAGCCCCCCCAGACGATCACTGACATCAATATTTTCACCAAGAGAGTCGCCCAGATCCCCTATAGTGGTATCTGATCCACGCTCTTTCAGCAGAGTCCGTGAAACTTCCAGGATCTTGACGCGCAACATAACCTGAGACTTGCCCTTCACACTCATCAGGTTGACAACAGCTTCATCGCCCGTTCTACTGGCACCTTCAATTTCGGAGATATAATGAGTGAGCAGACTCTGGACGCGCTGCCCCACTTCCGGTGTCGAAACACTGCCACTGAGGATAATCTGGCCACGCAACGCCTCAACCTTTACATCCTCGCCGGGAAACAACTCGGTTACAGTGCGCTGGATATTTTCGGTATCCACAGTCACATGGATATTCAGTCTTTTTAAAATATTTCCCGCCGCATCAATGGCAATGAGGTTTGTCGAGCCCAGAGTAAGCCCGACAATATATAAACGGTTTGTCTGTAACGCCGTCACATCGACAATAGAAGGATTGGCCACCATAATATCGGCAATCTCGCCATCGACATCAACGATTTCTGCCGTATTCTGATTAATAACGATTGTGGGGTCATGTCTTTGTAGATCGGCGGCAATTGTTGTCAGATCACCTTTAGAAGCATGAACCTGCAGCGCTCCGCAAAAAACGACCGCAAGCACCAGTCCCATGACTGACAATAATCTTACAGATTTCATCCGTGTGGATAGCACTGACATTTTGTTTTAACTCAAATCGTTAGATAAAAAAATTCCCGAAACAGGAAAGAACAGATAGATAAACTTATGGACTCACGACCAACTCTTCAACCGTATCACCTCTATAGATTCGCACAGTCTTTGTTTTTTGACCAGTATTTTCTTGTGAATTGATAATCTCGTCAAAAATTTCATTATCAATATTCACAACACGCGCATCTGTCGTAACAGGGGGTCTTTTAATAAGAACCGTTTCATCCCCAAGCCGCCGGAGTGACAGACTTAAATCACCCATCTTGGTAGCAAGAGCCAAAGTTTCGGCTCCCTTATAATCCACTTCAAGCGTAACAGTCTTACCAACTTTAACTTTATCTTCCTCGCCCCGTATTGCACTCTGGTCAACAGCCAAAACCTTTACATTTTGCAAAATTGTTTCAGTAGCCAGATTATCAATCGTCATCTCAAGGGTATTCTGCATATCTGAATTATCTGTATTACCGTAATTAAATCTCTGCTTATAGGTTAAAAGGACATCCACATAATCATTCGGCCCTACAAAACCACCAACCATTGTTGAAGCAGCAACCTTAATTGATACAGCTCTCATTCCTTCATTAAGCGAAGCTGCTAGAAAATTTCCCTGTGTTTTCGGAACAAGAGCACTTGTAACAATCGGCTCCCCCATCTTCATATCCCGCAACAGCCGCCCTTCGACCAGCTCGGAAGCCTTTTTTTCCTCTTCCCTGACAATCGCGCCCGGGAAAACAGCTTTTTTCGGCCATTCCTGCCATTTCATACTCTCTTCATCAAGCTCTGTTCCCGTTTTCAAATCCCGGGAAGCGACAACAATCTGAACTTTGGCCTCCTCCTGCAAAATGACAGGCTGTTCTTTTTTTCCACCACTCAAGCCAGCCTGAACGAGCAATGCCACCAATACGGCGATTAAAAAACCACCGGCAAGAACAATCATTACATTCCTGTTCATAGGTCAACCTCTTGAAAATAAGCACTTTTCAGCGCAGGAAAATAGAAAGAAAAACGGAGCAATGAACTTACCCCCAAACTTATACACATTTTACTATAGCAGAGTTTCATGACTTTTACATTAAAAAGAGCTTAAAATGATCAAAGGATAAAAATCCTCTATCAATAAATCCCGCCAGCGCTCCCATAGCAATTGGAATTCCGTAAGGGATAACGCTCTCTCCCGCCTGTACCCGTGCAACCCAACTGCCCTCTTTCGGTGATTTGACGGGCTTTGTCTTTTTCAGGACAAGCGCCAGTACCCCCAGAAACAAACCCGCTACCATCATATAAAAGAGCAGCGCACTCAAACCGGCATGCCCCACCCATAAAGATAAAGCGGTCAGAAGCTTTGAATCGCCCCCGCCAATCATCTTAAGCAGGAACATGATAAACGTCACAATAAATATCAAAGCCGCCGCCAGCATATGCATTTTAAGCGATAAAAATACTTCGGTGCCTGCAAAAAAAACTGCAGAATACCCGACAAAGAACATAGCGATAATTAACACAGAAATATAATTGGGAATAACCATACCCTTATAATCAGACCACGCAGCAAGCCCCGACAACCCCAAGGCCGCCAGTACACTAAAAATATAAATAATCATCAGAATGACTGCCATTTACAGAATCACCTTAAATAAAAACCCACCCGCCGGGCGGATGGGTTTTATATTTGTGTTATAGCGTACCGAACCGTTAAACTTTACCGGCTGCGGATTCCATTTTCGTTGCCATTGTACTGAAGACTGTCTGCAGGTCATCACCGAACGCAAACACAGCCGCCACAATCGCCAGCGAAATACCGCCCGCAATCAGACCATATTCAATCGCTGTCGCGCCATCTTTATCCGCAAGATAAGCCTGAATTTTTGCAATAATTGTAATCATAATCGTCTCTCCTTTGTTGGTTTCCAGCAAGTTAAAGTTTTGTTTTTCAAGACCGGAGGCGGACATGCCTCACTGTTATAAGTTTATTATATATACGATTTTTTTAACCAGCGGTTAAAAATACTTAGCATTCGATATAATTTTTAAAGATAAAACCAAGTATAACATTATTTTCATATTTAAATTAAACTTTTTTAAAGTAAAGCAATAATAAAAAAACAAATATTACTTAAAACTTTAAAATATACTTTAAATTATCATAGAAAAACAAAGTAAATAAAAATATGGCATATTTATGTCATAGTCATAATTTAATAAATACTATCTTTATACTGATTAAATACCAGTATTATTTTTTTCATTAAATATTTATTCTGAAAGGACTCTGCGAATACAACAAAAGTTATTATTCCATTATAGAATAAATATTTATATAAATTTGAAAAATATCTGCCGTGCGCCTTTAAAGCGCCCCCGGATCAATCAAAAACGAGGCGGAGCAGCCGCAGCTTGATGTGGCATTGGGATTATCGACGACAAACATCGCGCTCATCAAATCGTTCTGGAACTTAACAGTCGAACCTTTTAGATATTGCGCCGAGATTTCATCAATCAGAATGGCACTGTCAAAAACGATATCATCGTCATTCACAATATCGGTTGGCGCGATCTGATACTGGAAACCCGAGCAGCCCCCCCCTTCTACCGCCACGCGCAACATGGTCTGCGCCGTAAAGGCACCAGACTCACGTAACGCCTTAATCCGCGCCAGTGCGCTACTATCAATAATAATGCCGTAATTCTCACTCATGCTCCATTATATGTGTATTTTTCTGACGAATTCAAGAAATCCAGTGATTGCGAAGATTTTTAAACCGCGCTACTCTCGGCGCATGAAGAATGCACGCTCCGATCATGCCTCTTATAATTACTGCGCCCTGCCGCTCGCTAATTATGCCTGCCGTCCGGATCAGAGCGCAGGCCGCATCTTTAACGAACCGGAGAGCAAATACCGCACCTGCTTCCAGCGTGACCGTGACCGCATCATCCATTCAGGCGCTTTCCGGCGGCTTAAATCAAAAACACAGGTCTTTGTCTATCATCAGGGCGATCACTACAGAACCCGCCTGACCCATACACTGGAAGTCGCGCAGATTTCCCGTACTCTGGCTCGTGCTTTAATGGTCAATGAAGATCTGGCGGAAACCGTGGCGCTCGCTCATGATCTGGGGCATCCGCCTTTTGCCCATGCCGGCGAAGAGATCCTTAATCAATGCATGAAGAATGTCGGCGGCTTTGACCATAATGACCAGTCGCTGCGTGTTTTGACCTTTCTTGAACGGAAATACCCAGACTTTATCGGCCTGAACATGACATGGGAAACGCTGGAAGGCGTGGTCAAGCATAACGGCCCTGTCAAAAAGATGCAGCCGCGTTTACAAGTTGCGCTTGCCGCCCTGCAAAAACAAACCGATTTACGGCTTGATACCTACGCCTCTATCGAGGCACAAGTTGCCGCGCTTGCCGATGACATTGCCTATAATAATCACGATGTCGAGGATGGCCTTCATGCCGGATTATTTACGCTGAAGGATATCCGCACTGTATCCCTGATTGATGATATTGTTAAAACAGCGCAGCAACAATATTCCGGCCTCAGCCACGATCTACTGGTCTATGAAGTCATCCGCGAGATGATCGGCGCAATGGTGGAAGATGTTCTGGCGCAGACACAACAAAACCTCAAAACCCTCAACCCGAAAAATGTAGAAGATATCCGCATGGCAGGCCGCCAGATCGTTACCTTCTCGCCCCCCATGCTTAAAAAAGTCAACGAACTTCGCGCTTTTCTGTGGAGCCGCATGTACAAACATTATGAAGTCTGCCGTACCATGGCGAAAGTCAGCCGGATTATCGAAGATATTTACGGTGCCTATATCAGCCAGAGCGAATTACTCCCCGATGACTGGCAAGCCCGCCTGCGCGAAGAAGGCGCAACAAACGAAACCGCCCATGCCCGTGTTATCGCCGATTATATCGCCGGCATGACCGACCGCTACGCCGTCCGCGAACATGAACGTCTCTTCGATCCAAAATGGGATTTGCAGTAAAGATACTGATGCGCCTCATTGCCTGAACATTCATTACATCTGGTTCCGGAACCAGGTCAACTGGCGCTTGGCATAGCGGCGCGTATCCTGTTTTGCTTGGGAGACAGCGTCTTCCAGACAGCATTCATCTTTCAAATAAGCAAGCAATGGTTTAAAACCAAGCGCGTTTGTAATCGCGGCATCAGGGGGAACAAGGCCAGCGTTTATCAAGGCCTCCAGCGCCTTGACTTCTTCTATAATTCTCGTTTCCATCATCAAGTCAAAACGCGCCTCGCACCGTGCATAGAGTATCTTGCGTTCCGGATTGACAAAATGCATCTGGAATTTCCAGCCTTCGGGCGGGCTTTCGGGGGGAAGGGATTGCCAATAAGCAAGACTTTTACCTGTCGCATCAAAGACCTCCCGCGCACGGATGAGTCTTTGCGTATCATTGGGATTTAAACGCGCTGCCATGACCGGATCAACCACAGCAAGCTCGGCATGAAAAGCCTCATTACCCAGATTTTTCTGCCGCTCTATTGCCTTTGCGCGAATTTCTGCAGGCGCATCAGGAACAGGTGCAAGCCCTTTAATCAATGCCTTGATATAAAGTCCTGTGCCGCCGACAAGAATCGGTGTCCTGTTTTCTGAAAAAGCTTTCGTTATTTCATCAATCGCAAGCCGCCGCCAAAGCGCAGCAGAACATTGCGCAGAAGGTTCCAGCAAAGCATAAAGACAATGCGGCACCTGTTCCTGATCTTCCCGCGAAGGCTGCGCTGTCAGACCATGCAATGCATCATAAACCTGCATGGAATCCGCATTAATAATCACACCGTTTTTCTGCACCGCCAGATCCAGCGCAAATGCCGACTTCCCGCTCGCCGTTGCGCCATAGACAACGTGTATCAAACCCGGAGTCAAACAATCATCAGGACAGTTCATAAAATTCCCGATTATTTTTTCTCCAGCCGCAAAGCAACAAACCGGACATCTCCATCACGGTTAATCAGCAACAGGACAGAAGAATGTTTGGCTTTTTTGGCCGTCCCGATAATCGTTGTGACCTCTTCCGGGGTTTTCACAGTTTGCTGATTAATTTCGACGATCACATCGCCTGTCAAAAGTCCTTTATCCGCTGCCTCGGAAAGCGGTACAACCTCACTGATTAATACACCTTCAACATCTTCACCGATATGAAAATTCTGATAATCAGCAGAGGTAAGAGTACGAACACTAATTCCCAGAGTGTCAACAGAAACGCCTTTATTCTCTATCTCTTCACTGCCCTCTGCCAACAACCCGTTACCTTCGGCCTTCTCAAGCTCGCCAACTTCCACGTGTGCCTTACGTTCCTTGCCATCGCGCCAGTATGTCATTTCAACTTTCTGGCCAATCGGTGTTTCCGCGACAAGACGCGGCAGATCCCGCATTTCCTTGATTGGTTTGCCATTAAATTCAAGGATAATATCGCCGGACTCAAGCCCTGCTTTTTGCGCAGGGCCTGTTTCTGTAATACTGGCGACCAATGCACCGCGCTCTTTATCAAGCCCCAGACTTTCCGCAATCTCCTCGGTCACGCTCTGGATCCGGACACCGAGCCAGCCACGACGTGTATGACCAAATTCAATCAACTGGTTAATCACGGGTTTTGCCAGATTGGAGGGAATCGCAAAACCGATCCCGACACTGCCGCCGGAGGGCGAGAAAATCGCAGTATTAATCCCGATGACTTCCCCGTTAATGTTGAACATGGGTCCTCCCGAGTTCCCGCGATTGATGGAAGCATCCGTCTGGATAAAATCATCATAGGGACCGGCATTGATATTACGCTGTTGCGCGGAAACAATCCCTGCCGTCACACTGCCGCCCAGTCCGAACGGATTTCCGATCGCCAGAACCCAATGGCCGACACGCAGTTTACTGCTATCGCCAAACTGGACAGCCGTCATTTTATGATTGGTAACAACTTTTAAAACGGCAAGATCCGTCTTTTCATCCCGCCCCAGAATTTCCGCTTCTACCGTGACATCATCGGAAAATGTAACACGAACATCATCAGAATCTTTAACAACATGATTATTGGTGATGATATAACCGTTTTCCGCATCAATCACAAATCCGGATCCTAAAGAGGCAGGAGGAATTTCCGGCATTCCGTGACCACGTTTATCCATAAATTCCTCGAAAAAATCCTCAAAGGGAGATCCGGGCGGGAAATGCGGCATTTCTGGAAAATCTTCAACATCCATGGGCTTCTGTGTCGATGAAATATTCACAACGGCAGGTAATAATTTCTCGGCAAGATTGGCAAATCCATCAGCATTTGTGACATCATCGGCATAAGCAGGACTTGCGGCCACAAACAGAATAACAGTAAATAATCGTAAAATGGTACGCATGATCTTACTCCCGAAATCTTCTTATATTATCAAAGAAGTAAATTAAGCCTATCGGGCAGGCAGGTCAACCATTCCGGTTTTTATTTCCAAAGATTTCAAAATGCATGGATATGAACATGTTTTGCTCCATTTTTTTTCAGAATGTCGCAGGCAATCTGCTCATATTCCGGGCGCTCCGTTTGCACCCAGAGAATAAGGCCGCCTTTTTCGATTTGTTTTTCAATATGCCTGTCAAGATACGCCCCCAGAATTTTTGCCAGAACACCCCCAATCCCTCCTCCAAAAACAGCCGCAGTGATAACATCTGGAATCGTTGCGGCTGCGCCGCCCGCCAGAAGCACTCCGACGGCTCCCAGATAAGCACCCGCGCCAATCATACTTCCTGTTCCGATTGCTTTTTCTTCCGGGCGAACCAGAATTTGTCGGGGCGCATTGCTATTATCCTCGACATATTTCGGCGCAATCTCGGATGTACCAAACATTTTTTCTATATCCGCTCTGTCACCTAATACACTCAGTTTCTCACGACTAAAAACTGTATTCTCCAATTGGTTAACAGCATTATATAATGCATTCGCATTCTTGAAAACACCGACCGCTTCTCTTATTTCCGGTTAGAGGTGGTCCTACTTTGTTGGACAGGTTGGCGGCGTTTTTAAGGTGGAATCCCGTTTCAACAATTATGCCGCCATTGCGTAAATTTCTTCTACATTTTCATGTCCTTTCTGTAAAGCCATACTTTC